>Ga0115851_100123_pt1 | contig 25078 bp, 19 predicted proteins | sample InSIn2gowninarea_FD_83865 | JGI IMG/M metagenome (GOLD analysis project Ga0115851, IMG submission 83865)
CTGCATCTGAAGTACTCAACCATGAATGCCAATCTAGAAATGATGGCGGGGCGCACCGTTTTGAGTGAGTGCTTTTGCACTTCAGTAGAGCTAGATGCCACATGAAAATGAAGTGATCCAAAATGCAGAATGAACTAGCATGTAGCCTTTTATACTATGCAACCTTCAATGAACAGGTGTCACATGCCTATTAGTGCAAAAAGTGGTCCAGTGCATGTGAGGACACTTGTCTACTTGCCAATGTATGCTCATACTACTAATGACTTAGCCATTTTCAGCCCCTTCAAAGTTGGTTGCACCATTTTGAGTGGGTGCTTTTGGTCACACCATTTTGAGTGGGTGCTTTTGGTCGCACTGTTTTGAGTGGGTGCTTTTGCATTGACTTGAAATGATGCCCCCAAGCATACTTAATATTTTTCTAAGTCCCAAATGCCTTTTCTTGCCTGGTTGCACCATTTTGGATGAGTCCTTTTTCACTACTTAGAAATGGTGTGCCCAGAGCAAACACTTAGAAAATAAATCTTCCCCAAAATGAGCCATAATGATCCCAAAATGGATGAAGATGATGTATGCACCTTGTCTTATGATAATGGAGTGACCAGTTGACATGAAAATGCATAATTTCTGACCTGAAAATGCATGATTTTACCGTGAAAATGCAAGTTTTTACCCAGTCGCACCATTTTGAGTGAGTGCTTTTGCACTCATCAGAAAACATGCTCTCATGATTTAGAAAAATTCTTATGCATGATTTTGTCAGAGTATGCATAGTTTAGACACTTATACCTCCAGTTAACACTACAATATGAATCAGCATTTTTTACTTGTAATGTAATATTGTAATTGTTTTGACACTTCAGTGTGACAAATCTTGGAATTATCTAATACCGTGGTGTTACTGGTGCCTGTAAATTGAAGGCCTACGTTCTCATGCCATCTTCTCTTTTGTATGGTTCTTTGGATCCAAAAGCCTTTATTTCAGCTTTTCATTTCATTTTCTTCTTTATTGTTATCATATTATATCTTCTCGCATGTTGGAGTGTGCTATGGAGTTCTCTTTATCATTGAGATGGTATATTGCATTTAGTTTGACATTGTGATCATTTCATTGCAATTTCGCTAGTTGTGTGGAATGCTATCAGAGCCACTTGACCTTCCATCACAAGCATCAAGACTTTAGTGACACTTTGGTTAAGTTACCTTCATCGCTTCCCTTCTGTTGTTGCCTAACATTTTAATTGATACAAACTCTTGAAGATTTTGTGATTGTCAGTAACTGTTTTTTTCCTTTATATGTGGGCAGTTGTTAGGATTTGACATCTGCACATTGGATTTGAATTTTTCTCCAAACCCATTGTAGAGATTGACCCATATTGGGTAGAAACAAGTGTTGTATCGTTGGGGAATTATATCATAGACAATATCTAGTTAAGAGTTCTTCAAAGGATCACCTTTTACCATCTTCTTTTCACACATGAAACATTGAGATCCATAACTGGGGCGATTCAATCTATAATTCCATTTGAGAAACAATGGGCTTTCAAACGCTTTTGAGTATTTTATGATAAGAACCCTTCAAGATTGAAGAGTTGATTCTTCTCATTGACAACACAAGTGTAGGTTTTCTTATGGCCTTTCTTGAGATCTTTGATAATAACTCTATCTGACCAGAATTCCTTCTTCTTCCTTGATTTTATCAATAAGTAAATGGATATGAAGTTGACAAGGAATCTAGGCACATGGTAGATTCCCTAGTTAGTAAATTTTCCATCTGCGAGGCTTATATCTCTACTAATCATTCCTTCAAGCTTCTTCAATGGTCTATGGAAGAGTATAGGGATGATTTGTCCAGAACATATGGATGGAAGCAATGGTTGATCCTTCAATCTCACAATAAGATAGCCTGCCCACTAACCAAGTGTGTGGGATGGGAGTCCATGGTTTTACAACCTATGAATCGTTAGTCCATGCATGGGTATCCCTTCCAATTTGCTTGTGGCTGGTTTTGGTTTGAAAAGACTGCCTAAAAATGGAGTGTCAAATCTGCCTCTAGCAAACCGAAACTTGCAGATATTCTATGAAAAGTGCACAGAAATGTCAAATATTTTACAAATACTCTCTTTTCTAAATTTGAAATTTTTTCCTTGCCTTCTATATATTTAGTTTGGGCCAAACATCGACAAGAGATTTTTCTACTGGCACAAGGTCAAATTAAAATTTAAAAAATCAAACAAATGAATCCTAGATAAGGTTTTCAATATTCTGGTTGAACAGAAAGGATGTGGACAAGATTTGAGGAACCTCAACAAGCCAATCCTTAAATGCTGTCATTTGATAAATTCCAAATGGCAAAGATAAATACAGGAAAGTTGACTGGAAGACTTAGTGAACTATTAAGTTCTAGATGAATCAACAAAGCTCGATACAATAGAAGCAAGGGAATGTGTAGAATGCTGAAGGTGCAACATCAAGAATGCTTTGATGCCATGTGGAAATCAATTTCATTCTTTAAAAGATCAAAGCTCATGGTCTCTTCATATACTTTAGCAATATTTATGCCCATATAGTGTTGAAGAATATCAAATTCATTGCATATCTTAGAGTAACTCCAAATACCAACAATCTTAAAATGAAGAAGACCGCACAGTTCTTCAAACCCCATCTTAGAAAAAGATATTAATGTTTGTATAATTGCTTCAATCATTTATGTCAAGTATTTATGATGTCACTAGTGTAAATTTTTGAAAGTTCAATTTGCTCAAATGTGTAGAAATTGCATTCTTATAGCTGAATGATTCTCGTATTATCCTCTTAGTTTGTGTCTACATTTCAATGTCATTTTCTATCCAAGTTTCAGTTTCTATTCTAGTTCAGCGACCTTATTGAAGACATAGTTATTTTGGATGAAAGAAAATTCAGGTTGTTTTTTATTAATAGTTTCTGTACTAATTAGTAATATTTGTTGTAAGTGTATACAAATTCGGGTTTGGGAGAGAAACCACAATAGGCCAAATTTAAAAAAAAAGGGCAAAAAATCCAGAAAAAGATGGGAAAAACAGGAAAAATGTGAAAAACACAAAGAGGAATATTCTAAAAGAGGAATACAACATTTAAATGGGAATACGGGGAGTGGAAAAAAATGTGAATAAACAGAAAATACACGCTTATACAGAGAATTTCTATACTATAGTGCTTTTAACTGTCAAACATATCCATGTTTCTTTAGGTCCTCTATTTTCATCCATCAGGAAGCTTTCATTTATTTTATCTTAATGAAGTACACTTAATTCACTTTATATCTGGCTACTTGAGTATGCTTTGTTACATCTGCTTGTTCTTTTTTCAACTGTAGACCACTACTTTTTAATGTTTACTGAATGTCCAATTTGCGAACATGGTCGAAATCCAGGAAGTGAACACGTACATAACCTTTTCTTCATATCATAATATATGTATACATGAAATGGAAAAGAGATTGATGTATATAATGATACCTAAAGATTATTTTGTCGGTGAGTTGGAGTACGCAATTATGTATGGACTCTCTTAAATAATATGGAACGGATTTGCTGTGTTTTATTCATTTATATGCGTACATAAATGACCTAGACCTTTCTCGGTTGAGTGAGATCAATTCCAAGTTGTTTTAGTGAGCATGTACTTCCAACTTATTAAATAGAGGACAGAGAAGAGGACTCGACCTTAGGAGTAGAGGGATCTGCTGCCATTGTCTCTATAAGTAAGGGGAGATCGACCCCTTTAGAGAAAAGGGGCTAGGTGGGATCATTAGATTATTTTGCGCAGTATGGGAATTAATTGTAAGGGACTGGCTTGGTCTTGAGTGAGAAGGGATACCGTTATATTTCCTTATTCTTGAAAAATACATTAGTTTCTAGAGGGATGAACACATTTTTGCCCATTTTTATCAGTTTCTTCAAATGTTGTATAGTAGTTCTCAATAACGTTCAAATACTCTAATTCCCACTTTAGGGTTCCATTTTGATTTTCGTCTTTTTGATAAGGTTTCAGAAGACATGCGTAGTCCATTTCAGGGCCATATGTTGGTATCTAGTCATCTCTTTTTTCAGATATACTCTTGGTAAGACCTCATTTATGGTTTTCATTTTATGCTCTCAACTTTCATTTGCTGTCAGAACACTGTCTTCTACACCCCACATGGAAGACATTGTTTTCCTCAGAAGGATGGAATATTTTTCTTGAAATTTTCGTTTCAAAAGAGGTATCATTGATTCACTACTAGCTTTGATATACCCCTTTATATATCAAAACAACGCCGAGAGATATCATTTCTATTTTAATTTTTAAATATACATACATATATTTATATTTATATTTGAAGTCGATTATTCTTTTTTTTTTTAATAAAAAAGTCAATTCATTTTTTTAAATATCGAAGCCGGTGTTTAACGGACGGACTTACATGCGACATTTTGGCTCTCCACTCCACCCCTTACTGCAGCTATAGGATCGCCTCTCGATGTTAATTATATACAAAGTGCAGTATCTCTATATTGATGCTTCTCATCTTTCTAGCTTTCTATGTCAATATTATCTGGGAAGATATCTACATGTTCTTTAAGAAATTCACATGTGATCCAGATGTGTTTTAGCATGTAGTGGTAATTTTTATCTGTTAATTGTCTCTGCACTGGAAAGGCGATAACAGCATTATTTGATGAATGACTTTTATGCATTGTTGTCTACGAGTGTATGGACTTTTTAGCAAGGTTTAGTCATGAATTTTTGTGGTACTGTCCCCAATAAGTGACATTTATTATGATGTTTTAACCTTGTTCCAGACAAAACATTTCTCCAATGATCTTTTACTGATTCTACTGACATTTAATTGATGATGATGGGACATGATTCCTTGTTTTCAGTGCCACTTGTAATTTTTAACATCTACTGCACTATTTTCTGATTGCAAAACAGAATATGCAGACCGGTAGTTTTTGATTAAAGTGGTCTGTGATGGGTCTTGTCCTAGTTTATTACAATGATAATGAGCACATTTTGCCCGAGTTCTATGTCACTTTGGGATACCTTTTAAGTTTTAACAGCTTTTGCATCTTCATGCATGATAAGATGGTGATGTTCCACACTTAGGCTTTATTGGCATTTTAGGCATTTTTTTTGGAGTTCTTTTAGTTTATAATCAAGTGTTGAATGTTTGAAGGCTGTATGGGTTAGTCTTTTTTTTCCGTTCATGTTCTAATCCCTTTGTTACCCATCCATTGATGGTGTCTTTGTGATCCTCAAGGATTGTATTTTGTTACTTCGCTTCTCATTGACTCTGCTTAGTAAGTGTTTTTATGTTTTTTGATGGATAGTATTGCTGTGGTTATTCATTATCTTTTTGTTTATCAATGGGGATAGTGTCCCTTCTGAAATGGCTTGACTGCATTTTGTTTCATATAAGACTATTAATGCTCAAGATATTTTTTTTCGATCACATTGATCTATTTTAGTCTCATTTGGGCATAGATAAATTGTTTTTATTTCCATTTTCTTGCTGCTCTAAAACAATAAATAGGTGAACGTATTACCAAATTCCAACTATTGTTTTTGTGTAAGAGCATTTGCAAATTTCTTTTTTGAGATTATTTATGCTTCGTTTTTTGACACCCCACATCTCTATTTGAAATAAATACTTCTCAAACTATTTTCATAGGCCTATTCTTTATTGGTGATGCTCGAGTCTTTAGTATTCCCTCTTTCATTAAATCTTGTTACTTTTATAGATTATAGATAAGACTTTCAAAGAGTTAATGTCTGCATCAAACTTGGAATGCAGTTGAACAATTTTCAAATGCTTTATATCATGATTTGTGACTTATCTTTATGTTTCCTTTCTGTTTTATATTCAGGAAGTTGGTGTCCTGCAGCGTGTTCTCTCTCCGATTCTTCTTGAGCGAGATGTTCAAATGATCTTTAGGTGAGAGGATGTTCAATGCACTACTACTTCAGAATGTAAATTCATAAGATGCAGTTTTTTCTTCTGTTTTCCTCCAATCAATATAAAGTGATGTTATACGAAATCAAGATATAAGAAGGAAGGGAGTTCTATTAATGTCATTGACCAAAGTAGACCCATAGAATTAAAGATTCAACAAGGCTAATCCACGGCTGAAATAGCCAAACATTAGATGTCTAAATCTAAATCTCAAGAATCTAATAAGAGGAGGATATTCAAATGTGTAAAAATTGTGCAAAGCAGTATCCACAAAGGCATATAATACATCAATACAATCTAGAGGAAGAAGAGTACTCCTGATATCTATCCTAACATCCATGATCAACGATTTCTAATTTTATGCTGACATATTTTATGATCATCTGGAGAAATCAAAGCCTTCACATCCTTGAAATAACATAAAGCATTATTATATTTCCATCAAAGAAATACAATTCATTTCTAAGTTTGACTAATGTATCAAATACGGAATAAGATTTCAAGATTGTAAAACTTATATACATTACAAGGATGATGGAGGTCTTTCAATAACACAATTGTGGAACTTCATTATGCTTTTATGAAAGGAAAATTCAAAATAGTATCCATGCACTCACAATGCTTGAAATGGAAATTGATTCTTGGAGCTGATTGTTTAGTTCGAGTTAAACTGTACACATAATATTGTGATTGGATGAATCCAGAAGCTTTTTGGTGGAAATTAAAATGTTGGCCAAGTATACAAGAGGGGAGTGGACAATATAGATTCTAGAGGAGAAACTAAGCTCTAAAACGTTGACTCAACTTAAACTGTTGAAGGGGAAAATGTACAAGGATGGGTGCCTTTGTTAAAGGAGATCATGCATAAGGTTGGGCGCCTTGAGAGGACATAGAAGATATAATGCACTATTGATTAGCATTACCATTCAATTATTCAGACAGCAGAAATTCACAGAGATGACAGGATGATGCTTCTAAAGGTTCAACTATACAATTTCCCATGGCTTCTGATTTGAGCTGTGTACAGTGATGACTTACTAGGTGCTATCCATTTTTATTTCTATTCTAGAAAGCATACGTGTTTCGTAATTTTTTATTTAATTCATTTTCTGTGCTTGTTGCCTTTTCCACAGGGGATCATTTGGGCACTCTACTGTCTTGATAACTTCTTATTTAATTTGGGCTCCGTAGCTTGTAATTTATTAGTAGTGAACAATAAGACATATTCATATGCTTTGTCCTTGGCAATTGAAGATGCATCTATTACATTACAACTTTTGAAATGTTCCTTTTGGTATTGTTTATTTCTGCTGGGATGATTGATTTGTTCTTGATGTGTCTGAACAGACAAGTTGTTGAAAACTTCCATTCACAGATTTCAGATGCATTCTCAAAGATAGATGCTAGCACTTCTCAAGTGAAAAACAGGTCAAATGGATTGTCTTTTTTTTGTCTATTGTGTAGTTTTCAAGTTCAAATCTAGGTTTATTTCATATGAAATGCACGAAGGGTTACAATGATATTTACAAGATACTTCTTTATCTGCAGGCTTTATAAAGATGTTCAGCATATCCTTGCATGCATTCACTCATTGCCAACAGATTATGTGAGCCAAGATGGTACCCCAACTTATGGAGAGCTTGATAAATTTCTGTTGCAAAGATTTGGCAAAGAGGCTTAAGTACAGAATGGATAAATTACTTCTTTTAACTTCTTGATGAGCATTTGCTGATCACACTGAGAGTCCTAATGGCTACTGCAAGCACCTTTTGTTCTCACAAACCTCCAATATCTTATACAAGAACATTTATCTTATAGATGAAAAATAATTGAGTTTTATCTAGTAGAGAGCAATATACCTGTGTGCGGGAAAAATTCTTGGCACCATGCAGATAATTGATAGGTGAGTACTTAATTTCTTTGACACTTTCAGATTTTTTGTGATATGTGTTTAATAGTTTTATTCTTTTGTTGGAATCACAAGAAATAAAAAGTATACTAAAATCTCTCAGGTGCACACCCAATGCTTTCATACATTCGAACTAGGAGGGTCTTGTGTGGAGTTTGAACTCACAATGTTGTCAAACAGTAATGACAAATAAACCCAAACAAATGATAGCATTTCAAAGCTGTTATGAGATAGGAATCTTTAATTCAAAAGTAATTTTGATGATGCACATAACAAATAATCAACAGCATTGACGGTACTTGTCAAGGCAAAGGAAAGACGGTACTGATCTTTTGAGGCGTTTTGCTGTGAACTTCAATCTGCTTACAAAGCAGAAACAATCCTCACAGTTTTTTTCTTCTAGCAGAGATGTACAAGAAATATATGAAGACACTGGCTTATATGTGGGAGAATTCTTGTTCCTATCATCTCATTCTCCAAGAGATGAAAACCTTAAAATAATTGTCATTCCAGTAAGCGCTTGAGGGTCATTACATCTTTGGGGTAGGTAGCAAATGGGCGCTTGTAACTGTAGTTTTGTAGGAGCATAAGCTGCATCTTTGTGTTTTAGCTGTTAGGAAGTTCAATTTATCTCAACACAGAATAGCATGTTTTCTCTTTCCAGAAAAAGAGTGAAGCCAAAACTAGATACAAATTTCTGTGGTACTCTCATGCTAGTTTCTAAGAATGAATGATAACTCTAGGTGGGTTTTACTTTCCACACAAGATGAATGCTATGGTTTTGGTTATCTAGTTTTGTTGTTCCTCCTTTATGGCATGTTTAACGTCTATTAGTAATCAAGCATGAAGACTTTTTATGTGTCAAAGCATCACTCCAAACTCTTTCAAGCACCGTGTCAAGGAAAATTTATGAATACTGAATTTAGCATCTATTGAACCCTCTCAGTTGTATATCTCTCAAGTTCTTGCTGTCAGAAAATGTGAAAGGTATCAAAGCTTACAACTCCATGCATTCCATGGAATTGTACGTAGCTTGGTGGTAACCACTACCATCCATAGTTGAGAAAAGCGGACTTGGTTCGGACATGGCAAGGCCCACTTAGGCCTTGAACTTAGGAAAAAAATTTGGCAAGACTCAACAAAAAAAACATAAAAAAATATAACTTTTCACTGAAAAAAAAGATTTTTCATGTATATAAATATCTTGTAACACAATTACTCAACATTCAACATTATACACATAAACAATTCACAATGCACTCATAAGAATATCATGAAGAGGAAGGAGCATATTCTTGTATTGTTTATAATATAAAAAATATACAAATTACAAAATGTGTCATGACTCATGACAAATAGAATTCCTCAATATTTGGCAACTCCTTTGACCTTTGCCCTATAATATGCTCTAATCTCCATATGTGATGAGGATGCTTGATCTGAAAAGGATCATGTGAGTAAAAATAAAACATCTTTGGAGTGAGGATTTTGGGTGGAGTTTTCATGCTCAGGTGTTTAGAGCATTACCTTCAGGATTGTGAGGCTGCTAATAGTTTGAACCTACCAAAACAGATCAATCATCTTCCAAAGGATAACATTTTCTATAGACGTCCAATTGGGACAAATGATAGACCTTTGCAATGCACCCTAAAGGACCTTTCCAATGAGTGGTCACATGACCCCTTTTGGTCAAAAAACGTCCCATTGGTGGCCATTACAAAAAATGTACCCGAATGTATACAAAAACATGTTGGCCTGTCAGGTTGTAGAACATGTCAAACCCTCGGTTGCAGAACATGTCGGCCTTTCAAAACATGTCATCATGTCAAGTTGAAGGAGTTAGCCCCTTAGGTTGGCAAACCTATTGACTTGGTTGCGTTATGTTTTACAAAAATGGCCATAACTTTTCATGTAGAGCTTCGATTAAGGCATGTGAAATACTTTTGAAAAGCTCTCGAAAAGACCTTTCCAATTAGTGGTTGCACGATCCTTTTGATCAAGAAATGACCCTTTTATTGCTATTACAAAATTTGCAACCAATTACATCGGAACCTGTAGAGCCCTCAAATTGGCGAACATGTTGGTCTGTCAAATAGAGAAACATGTTGACCCCTCAGGTTGAGGGGCATGTCAACCCCCTCAGGCTATGGACATGAAGACCCATTAGGTTGTGGACATGTCAATTCCTCTAATTGTGGACCTGTCAAGTTGAAGAAGCTGTCGACTAGTAGCTGAGGGAAGTTGTCAGCCCAATTGCAAAAAGGGTTTGGGGTAGACCAAGAGTCACTAGAAGATGGAAGGTCAAGAGTTGGGAGGACAAAAGGCCAAGTGTCATTTAGGCTTCTCCTATAAATATGAGTTTGCACCTCATTTTGGGGGGTCTTTCGAAGTTGTAGAGAGCAAGTCTTATAGAGTGGGAGAGCGGTAGAAATGCAATCCTTTGTGGGAACTCCTTTTAGGATGGACAATATAACTTTCATTCTTGTGAACTCCATGAGGGAGTCATTTCCATGTTATGAGAGCATGAGTATTCTATCATGTACATGGGTGCATGATTTTTGTTGGGAATTGTATGTGTGTGTAGTCCCATGTTTTCGCATATGAGAGAGTTTCAATATGTGTTTTGTTCATTATTCTCGTATGAGATAATGGACTTTGTAATGGATTCTATTGTGGCAAGGAATATCTTCATGTAATATAAGGAATGGCTTAGAAGAAGCCTTTGTAAGTCTTTCAGCGAGGTGTTTGGGACTCAGGAGCACTCACCAACAAGGTGTTGGGAGTAGAGCTTTTGATCATTGGATTTTTATTGAAGGTTCCACCTAATAATGATCCTTCTTTACTGGGGTGTTTTTTCCCAAAGTTGGGTTTCTCCATGGTAAATTTGTTGGAAATATTTTACAGGATATATTTCATTCTTTGGTAATCAATAGAATTTGCAATAAAAATATAGAAATTTGAATTGAAGGCTCATTAAAGGCTCTAATGTCTAAAAAAATAAATAAATTCAATATTAGCAAATAGAAAAATAATTTAATAAACAAAAAATAAAATTAAAAAGTTAGTCTTATACCTTGATGGCTCATACGTGGCACACCACAAGGGCTCCTCAATAATAACATCATATACCCCTCTTCCACTTATCGAAGTGTTTGTATTTGGCAAAATTTTCTTTGTTCCACTCATCACATACAAACATTTACTTCAATGCCCCCTGTGCATTAAACAAGCTTTGCAATGTAACAAAGTGTGGCAAAGCATGTCACTCTAAGCCGCACTATCTACCTTCTACCAATATATTGCCTATAAGACCCTTGTATGATTGTAGATATATTTTGTGATGGTCTTGGCCTTTTGCATAACCTCCACCATCCAAGGGAATTTCCTGATGTCTTAAAGTAGCATATGGAGAAAACAGGCTGCGCATGGTGTCCAAACTAAGGTGGGAAATCTCTCCTCCAATAACCTCTCTACTACTACATATGCTGTTGCATTGTCCGTGATGACCTGGACAACATTCTCCACTCCCATCTCTACAACCACTCATCCAAACAACTATGCAAGCAAATCAATATTCTTAACTTTGGCAAATGCATCTACTGACTTGAAGAATACAATTCCTCTTGGAGAAGCAACCAAAACGTAAATCAATGTTCTGTTCTTGCCATCAGTCCACCCATTGGACATGATAGTGCAAATCCTCTTCCTCCACTTCCTTTGTTAGTCATCAAGCAGAATTTGAATATTCTCCATTGATTTGCGAAGGAGAGGGCCCCTCAAGATCATCATAAGTAGGTAGCCTAAATCCTCTGTTTCAAGTTGCAATGGCATCTACCATTCCGCACCACTATAGAGACCTTTCCACATTGAATGAAAGGCCAGAAAAGTACCAAAAATTGGTAATGGCCTCCCTTGCTGCCTTGTGCCTCTCCTTATTCCACATGGCTATACCCTCTAGTGTGGGTTGTGACTCTGGCATGGAATGCTTTGCAAGATAGGACTCCTTTGTGCCACTTCCAGGGTGTGCAATTGATGGGCTGGAGCCACTATGTTGTACAAACCGGCTAAAGGTTCTACCAGTACCCTTTGGATGAGGTATGGAAGGGGGGTTGACATGACCTCATTTTGTTTACGTTTTAGCTCTCTCTTCTCATGATAGTCTTGGAGAAATGCATTGCTTTCTTGCTCAACATCCATTGGCATGCTGGTGCATACTCTAACATCATGCACTTTTGTCTCGCCAAATGATATTTGAGGTGGTTTATGCCTCCATAATTTTTTGGTCATAAAAGTTTCATATCATTTCCCCCTTTTTCCCCCCTTCCCTTGTGTATTTCCACACTGGTTCGTTCTTTCTAATTCAAGCCATTTATCCTATAGCTGCACATGGAAACAATCAACTAAGTACAAATTAGAAAATTAAAAACAATAACTTCAAAATAAAATCTGCTGTCAATTAAAAATAGAGGGCTGGTCTTGTTTGTTTGAAACTTTGGTCTGTTCAGAGCTGTGCACTGGATTGTGAATTGAGTTTTTTATGTCACTCAGTTTTTAACTGCTGTTGTAACTGAATACATGTCGTTCATGCCTAAAAAATTAAGCCCAACTATTGCAATAAGGTCAAGTCTATTTAGTATGGCAGTGAACAGTCAGCAATTGATAGTTGTAGTCAAGAATCAATTGAACACATACTCAACAGTCTGGTTGACTGATTCATGTCCTAGACAATTTTAGTCATATTAAAAGTATCGTCCGTACTCTCTCCTTAATTCCCTTTTTTGGACTGCCCTTACTTGTCAAAGTAGAGAGAAATCAACCTGGACAGTCTATTTGACAAACAGTAAGGTTTAATATGGCACAGGTACTTAGAAACAATATGACCTTAATTATACTGCATTTAATTTAGGTCAGCCATGAGATAGAAAATTCAAAATACTCGAGTTTGTACTTGAGAATCAGAAATTTTATCAAACCACAAGTTTGTATATGAAGTTTTAAACTGACTATTTATGTCTTTGGACTCTGGAAAGGCCTCAAACCCATCTTTAAGTAAATTCTTCGTTATTATTGAAGGAAGGGTGATAATTTTGGAACTGGTTGCTGTCTCTAGTTCTACCATAGCTTTCAACTGTGTTTGAAATGCCTAAGGTTTGATATGAAGAAATATACCCAGCCCTAGAGAAATCAATAATTGTTAATAGAAACTGAATTCTATTTTTTTTAAGAGGCTTGGATGTGAAATTTGATTCATTTGCATTTCAAGTTATGTATTTATTGGTTGCAATTTCTTTTCCCATGGTATATCACATCAGCAACAGAATAAACCTCAAAAACCCCCAAAAATGATATGAAAAACATGAAAATAATTTTTCTTATTTCAAATTCCAACTGTTGGTGGGTGCAAGATTCGGTCAAACTTGAATAAAATTCGATGTCAAGTAGAAAAATTAGATTGAGCATTCCCAAATTGTTTTTCTTTTTTTTCCCCCTCATGCTTTTCAGAACGAGAAAATGAGGAAAAAAGAAGTGAAAATGAGTTTATAAGATGCTCAGGCGCTTTTGCTGGGCGTGCCAAGTCCCCGATGTCGGGACTTGCAAGTTTCACTGAGACTCGGGACTTAGTGCAGACTCGTGAGTCGCCAACACTCTGCTGGGTCCACAGTGAGTCCGAGCCTGAGTGACTCGGTAGAACCCCCTTGGACTTGGACTTGGGCAGATTTTCATAACAGAGCTACCATCAACAATTTTGGGACCAATGAGAATGGTTCCATTTCAGTTGGATTTTACATTTTGTCTTTTTATGTATTCCAAAATGTGACCTCCTCAGAGCTTCTCCTTGGAATACCATCTCCAACTCATTCCAGAGTGTTTTGTTTTATTCTTTGCTAAGAATTTTGATTGTTTTTTTCCTGGGAGATCACCACGTCAGTACTCTCAGATCTAGCATTTTCTTTCTTGATATAGTGTAGAGGTGTGCAAATCCACCTCTTTGCAGGGTATAGTTTCTTGGTTTTGTGTGCTTCAATTGATGATAGAAATATCACCTAACTTTATATTCATGGTTCAGATTGGCTAGGGATGGCATGCTAATTGCTGAACCTATAGTATGCAACAATCTAATTTTTGGCATCATGTAGAATATTTGCATATTTTAAGCCTTTAAAAATTTTATAATTTCCAAACTGTTAAATATCAACTTTGGCCATTTAAATTAGTAATTTGCTTTTGCAAACTGTGTTATAAAAATGCAAGATGTTGGAAATAAATGGTTCATTTGGTGTTTATATTACTGGCTTTTGTGCACAGGTATAATGTAATCGAACTTAATTTGCCATTTAATTCCTAGTTTTCATTGCCATTTATATCCAGAATTGTACTGGCTTGGTATCTGGCCACTCTGATATCTGAGTTTACCCCTTTTGCAATATCTGGCTTGATATCTGGTCAGTCTGATATCTGATTTTACCCCTTTTGCAATGTCTGGCTTGGTATCTGGCCACTCTGATACCTGAGTTTACCCCTTTTGCAATGTCTGGCTTGATATCTGGTCAGTCTGATATCTGATTTTACCCCTTTTGCAATGTCTGGCTTGGTATCTGGCCACTCTGATACCTGAGTTTACCCTTTTTGCAATGTCTAACCAAGAGACATGATTCTTGACAGCTTGCATAGTAGGAAATTTATGAAGTGTCATACAAACTGTTCTTTTTAACATCATAAAGTAACAATCTGGTTGTGCATAACATGACTGAGTCATTATTGATGGGCTAATTCTTGTTGATACTGTAAGTTGTGGACTCAATAATTTGAGAATGATGAATAGCAACTTTTTTGAGTCTATGTCCATTTCTCTTTAACATTCATACCTGTTCAAATCTAGAACCTGAGGTAAAACAAGCAAATGACCAAGTGGACAAGGATAAGTTGATGGGACATTGTTTTTATTTTTATAAACTTTCTACAAATTAATAGTGTTGAATTGTATGAAGTTTATGGAGTTTTTGCAACTTACTTGTGTATGGAATTGCAACAGGTACAAGTTGTTTTGGCTTAGGCTGTGACGATGAAGTTCAAGATAAATTGAGCTTGGAAAATCTGGATGTCTTGGGTGCTCTGTTATTTCTTCAATGTAATTTGACATTGAGAGGTGGATAATAACATTTGGTATGCAAGATTGCCTTTCTGTCCTGTTAATTTCTGTATCAAATGTTTTATTTATCGTTTTGCGTAGTGGTCACAATGTTGGAATTCATTCTTGATGTTGCTGTACTATACACTTCCCGAAAAATGTCAATGTTAATACAATTTTCCCTTCTTATCCATCATTAAAGTTATTCTATAGTGAGAAGCAGTAGGTCAGTCATATGCTTTTCAGAGTGCCACTTTTTCATCTTTTCATTTTAGTTGCAGCAATGTTCAGAAGAAATTTCTGTCCAGGTATGTATCAAGCCGATTATTTTGAGAGATGAGCAACTTCATTTAACAAGTTTCAGTATCTAGAACAAGGATTCATGGTTATCCTCTTGCTCAGTGCAATTCATTGGGCGTTTTAAAAAATAAGATTTTCACTTGCTTTTTGTTGGATTGAGTCTTCATGATACGATAACTTCTTCCTATCCCATTATTTAGAATTTTGAATATTTCCTTGGTTTATCTTATACAACCATGGATCACATGCAAGGCTTTTGAAATACGTTTGAGCAATTTCTTCAAAGATCAAACATATGAATGTGCAGAACCAACATTTAGATATGATTGATTTCTTTCTAAGGTATATGTATAAATCGGTTTTCACTTTTATTATTGGACCTGTGACAAATATCACATATAAATAATCATATTTAACCGAAGTCCAAGTGAACAATTGCATGCAACTATAGTAAACACATTTGTCCTTTCCAATTTTAAAAAAATCGAAGATGTTTTCATTCATATACAAAACATCACATAAATCACTGGATATTCTAGATGGTTTATTTGGGTTGAAAGCATAGTCTGGCAACAAATAAGGGCAGTCAGCATTAAGTGCATATTCTCGTGTGGTACTGAAGTTCACACAAGGAGGTGATCAAAAGCTGTTAAAAAACCAATGAAAGGTCTTATAAAATATGCACTATTAGACTGGGAATCATGCAATAGAGAGTCAAATGAACATGCACTGGAAGAAAAAACTGGGGCTTTGAAGGATTAAAGAAAACGATATAGTGAGTATATGGTTCATTCTTTTTTGCTTTGCCATATTTTTAAGAAGTTTTGTTTGTAAAATTACGAGAAAATCATCAAAGCATATTATAAAGCAAACTGAAGTGTTCTTTGAAAATGACATGTATGAAAACCAACCTAATCTTTGAAATCTGGAAACAATAAAAATGTTGCATTTATTTTGCTCACAAAATAATGTGCTCCTTGCACGGATGGACTTTTCTGAATACTTTAGCACTCTTAAGCTTGTCAGGTAACAGACATTTTCTAGAAGAAGTATCATGTTACACGGTTCTTGCAGCTTTTTTTTTTTCAATTTAACAGTTTGTTGAATGGTTAGTAGGAAGTGTCTACAAGTTGCTTCATATATTTTTCTCATTGGAGTTTCAACATATTTTTGTTTTTCCTGTATTATGTTTAACTAACACAAATTCTCTCTTTCGAGTAATGCATAAATGATTAAAGCAAATAATAGAGAGAATGATTCTTATGTTTTGCAACATGTAATTGGTCACTAATTGCTGATGACTTCCAAATGGTTGGTTTGAATAAAAGCTATATCTTACTAGCTATATTTCAACTACTTCAATAGACAGCTTACTGAAATAATTTTAGCATTTAGTTTTGATGCTTTTTTTAGTAGTTAATTTTGGCTGCAGGACAATGTACGTTCATGAGATATTAAATCAGCTGAATGATTTTGAATATTTGTTGAGACTTCTGAAAAACTATTTGTTTGCATGCTGATTTTTCACACAGAGCATCCAAATAAGACCTTGTTTATATCGTATGATGGATAGAGATGACGTTTTTATTTCACTAGTCTTGCATTCGACCAGAGTAATGGTGTTATATGGAATGCTATAAATTTAAGGTTATTTAAATATTAAGGAAGGCGAAGTCTAAAAGGCCTGCATTAAAACAGCTGGAAGTATGGATGTGGTTATGATCTCTACTTTGACACGAGTGACAGCTATTATGTCAAATAAGGATTTGAAAGTTGTAATATTTGCTTGGTTGATACATGCTTAAAAGATTAGTAGTTGAAATATACTCGTGTAGTCCTACGAAATGACCATACTAATCCATCTATAAGTGTCAATTTACTTCATTATTACTTAAAATGGGTTTATTTCAATATATGAATGATGGATATTGCCATTCTTTCTGCCATCCTTTCTCGAATTTTGTAGATAAGATTGATTTAATTTGATTAATGATTATAGTTCATTTTTTTTGACAATTGTAAGTCTACAATTCAGCAGGGCCAATGATCCATTAAGAAGTAAAACGTACGTACATAGCCAGGTTAATTAGCTATGCTTTAAAGTTTGTATGAGAAAACAATTTGGTAAGCCAGGGACAAAATCTTTGAAAAAGTTGAGTTTGTGCAGTTTTTTTGGAGGATCATCACTAGCTTCTCCTTGAAGCTTTTATTAATTTTACTATATTATTCATTCCAAGGGTTGTGTGGATTGGTAAAGAGAAGATTTTATCAAGAGTAGATTGAAGTTTAAAGTCCAAACCCTTGTAGGTTAGCCTGGCTTTGGGGTAGAGGTAATAAGTTGAACTAGATTTTGTTGAGTGCTTGTTGGTTTGAGGATGGCGTTTCGAACCTTGAGGCTTTATGGTTCTCTCTACCTTTGGGTTGTATGAACTAAGGTGAGGTAGGAGTTATAGAGGTAGCTGCAGATATTCAAACCTTAACCGACAATTGGAAATCAAGAAACGCTAGTGATTCTCATGTGTATATTGTATATATAATATTGTTTTTTTTTTAATCTTATGAGAGCATTATCATCACTTCCCAAAAAAATAGAATATATTACATGTGTTTCTCTCTCATATGATCATATTGCAATTTGATGTGATATTCAATTCACTCAACTTACAACCATTGATTTTTAGAATTTTCAAATAACAACCAGTTTGTTATTTTTTAAAAACTCTTCTCCACTTGTTCCAAATGTATTTGTATATGAATTAGATTTAACAAATCAAAGTTTGAAAATGAATCATGCCTAACAAACATATTTTCATAAGTAATTCGTTATGTTGTTCATATATTATCCTTTAAAATTAGATACATATTGAATAAACATGAGATAAACAAAAAATAATGAATTGAATGAGCATATAAATGCAACTTTACATATACAAGTTTTAAATTATGACAAAATATGTATGCATATTTGATAGCAAAATAACACAAAAGCATTATATACTTGAATATGCATTCAAATGAGGAAAAACAAATTACCAGAATAAAGAAAATAATTAGATGCATAGCCTTTCTATATTGATATCATGCGTACATACAATCATACAAAGAGAGCAAATTAAAGTTAATTATTTTTGCAAATGGGATATATGAAGACCGTATTGCAAAAAGGGATATTATTTCCTCTCAAAGTAGTGAAGGTGCCATGAATCACTTTAAAAATAAATTATTACAAAATTTTATCGTCATCCATTGCTTACTCAAGGCTTGTGGCAAATATGAGAAATTTTGTAAACTTTGTAGAAAATATGAGAAAAAAATGTTAACCATGAGTAAAATGCATCGTAATGATTGGAAATTGGTTGCATCTAAGTTCAATATGATTATATAATTACTTCTAACAAGCAAGAATTGTACATATCATTATTAAAAAGCTTCATGTATATCTATATGAAGATAATTAAAAGTAAATGTGAGATGATAAATAGTATAAAGTTAATAGTAAATGTAAAATTCATATTATAGTAAAATAGTATGTAACATTGAAAGAAATTCATGTTATAGTGAAAGTAAGTTTCAAGCTATAGTTTTTTTTCCAAGACATTTTATTTGCTATTTAACATTGAAAAAACTTTCTTTGTATTTTATTGAGAGTATGCTTGCATAATATTTGTTCTTTTGTGGAAGTGTATTGTTGATTATATTTTATTAATCATATTCTCATTGTAAAAATGATGCATTGATACAAAACATTATCTTAAAAGGTGTGGTATGCTAATTGTTTAAATAAATAGTTGATAAATCTAACTATTGGTGATCTCACTTAGCATGCCTTAAACTATAAATTCATTAGATATATTTGCTACATTTTCCTTTGTTCATTCATCCATGAATTGGTAACTGCCAATAGTGTTAACTATTTTTGTAAAGAACCACTCTCTCGAGAATTGCACTAGAAGGTTATATAGATTGACCCACATCGAGATTCCATCCATATTTGTTGTAAGAGGATTGAAGTTAGGACTCCATTCTTTTATATAGACCCCTATTTGATCGTAAAACTAGTTCTATTTTTTCCCCTATACAAAGTTTTGATAGTAATTCTCATATAATGATATAACAAAGACATTGTTGGGAAGTAATGTTATGGAGATAACCTTGTCCCAATGCATTAAAACAAATTTTTTGAGCTCTATCATGCTTAGCCTTCTGCCTCGAATCTTGCAAATTTGTCTAAATTTAATGCAAAGTCTTTCTTATCAATATGAATGATGGGGGTAGCATCATTTCTACATGATGGATTAAATCTATCTTCCTTCTAGAAAGGACTTTGCTTTCATTTTCCACAATCTTGATCAATCAAACCCTCAAAATATCCTCCATTAGATCTTGTGCTTCACCTATTTCGATTTTTGCATTCTCTATCATTTCCTTCTTCGTCTTTTTTGTGTGTGTGTTGCACTCCTTGCATACTAGGGATCTAGGGTTCCCTTTATCGTTGCTACAGTTTCTTGTTGTTATCGTGCCATCATCCTCGCTCAATATCCCTTTGTCATATTAGCTCAATACAAGTTTTTTATGAGATGTTATTATTCAATTTGTAATATTAAAATATTTTTACATGTATTTTTTGAGAATATACTTATATAATACTTATTCTTTTGTGAAATCTTATTGTTGATTATGTTATATAAAATATATATGTACTAATAATTTGTGCATCAATACAAAAGATTAATGAAAGAGGAAGGCCTATATTCTAACCAAGTGTTATAATAGTAATAATTTGGTTTTGTTGCCAAGATGATTCCTCATAAAGGGTAATATTACTTTCAAAGGAGTATTTGCTTCATAATGGGCAAAATTCTTATTTTCTTTGTTCAATTTCACAAAAATGCATAAACATTTAGTCAAGAATTCAAGAGGTTATATATACAAAGTATCCTAATAATGAAGATATAACGGGCATAATTTCTTCCAACCTTATTTGATAGAGTAACTCATTAGTGGTACAAGTTGGAGGACGTTATGAGAAATTCTTTCGACCAAGTTCAAGATATGTAGCTTGAAGAGTTTGGTCCATGGAAATAATATTTTGATCTCATGGAAATGATTAACAAGTAAGCCAAAAGTCATATGAGAAAATAAGATATTATTATGCTTGATCACAAGTGTTCAAGAGAAAGATAGAGGCTTAGATCTAAAAAGAGAATATATGTGATGATATGATTGATGAAGTTGAGAAGATACTACTTCAACACTTCATCTCATGAAATGAGCCAAATAATTTGAGGATAAGGTACACATTATTTACAAATATGGATCAATTAAAGGAAATAACAAAGGGACAATAAGAGAGTTTAGAACAAAGAAAAAGAAGTTATGGCGTAATGAGTGATAAATATTCTCCAAGGGAAGGTTGAAATGGTATCATAATGATCCCAATAGTAAGATGAGGCCCTTAAAAATAATGAAGAGATAACATGTTGTGGATGCATAAGTAAGGGGCACTTCAAATGCAATTATTCAAGAAAGCCATCAATTTTCAAGATGAAGGATGAAAAAGGATAGACACCTATGATGTGGTGGTCCTGATAAAAAAGGAGGAAGAAGTTGGTATCCTTGCAATGAAGCATATCAATGAATGCATCAATGAGGATGAGTGAGAATGTAAAACCATGAAGGAAAAGAGAAGATAATAGTGGACATAAAAAATTCATTATCTCATAAGATTAAGCTTCTTATTATTGGAATATTTGTCTATATTTCTTGTCAATATCATGTATTATTAGAGGTTAAGCTAATTGTGCCACTCTCTTAAACAAAGGAAGAGTATTACTTCAACAACATACAATTGTCCCATATTCAACAACTTTCTTTCTTTCAATCTTTGTGGGTTGGATTCTCATGGAGTGTTATTACTTACCACATCATCATAATTAGCACCATTACAACAAATTCATCATTTGGGATGGTTTTTTTTGGGTTTAAGATTCAACAATAACTTCTTTTCAAATGAATTTCAAAGACCATAATATAGATGTGCATTCAATAATTAGGCCCACAAAAATGATGACTATGTTTTGTGTAGTTTTTATGGAAAATTTGAATCCATATTATGCTTGCTTAAACATAGGTGCATACACATTACTTCCTATTGTGAATGTTATTGCGCCTTTCTTATGTGTACGATTCAAAAGTTTTTTCCCACTCTTAAAGTATATTGTCCGATGCAGAAAACTATGCTTTATATCGTGTCCCACTCTTAAAGTAAAATAAACCCTTCCTTCTAGGGGATTGCTTATTTTTTGATTTTGTTCTCATTGGGCTCTCTTGCTAATGGTTCCTTATGTATCCTCATCTTTGCGAACAAAGAATTAGTTCCACTTTAGTGATATTTCAAGTGTACTATTTAGGGAATATATTGATATTCCTTACCTCATAAAAATGCTTTAGTAGTAGATTTTTAGTAACTCTATCAACACCATCTCCATAATTTATATAAGAAGGTAGATTTTGAATCGTTATATTATCCGAAGATGATAATAAAACCTTCACTAATAAGCCTAAGACACACAAACACAACCTAAAATTAGCCTATGACTTGTACACATCAAGCCCCAATAATGGACTTAGACTAAAATGATTCCTGGCTATAGGTGCGTGGAAGGGAGACCTGCATAATGTTGTTAGATATTTCTTAATGTCAACAATAACGCCTTAACCAACATGCTTAAGAAACAAAAACACAACCTAAAATTAGCCTACAACTCGCACACATCAAGCTTGAATAATGTACTTATACTCATTAGCAACTTCCTCACTCTTAGCCTCTCCCCTATTTTAACTTCATGATCTTATCATCTTCCTCTAGATCTTTGCTTCCAGTTCTCAATTGCTTCATGAGCTCTCACAACTTGAAAGTGCATCATGTATATGTTCTCGAACCACATATATTTCATAGCATTAAGTGTGGCCTTTGATACCTTAAAGCTTTTTGCGACATTTATAAATGATATGGGATTTTGTGACATCCCATTTGGACCATTGATAAAATGTGTCATGTTCACTTTGTAATCTAGTGTTTGTTTATGATCATGTTGTACATGTGTAACTCAAGTAGGAGCTTATGGTCTGCAAACCCCACTATGAGCCTAGTAATGGGATGTCGCCCCTTGAGTAGTGTTGTATTAGTTTGTAATGGGTTATACCGAATTGTGGGAATCCCTAGATAGGCATGAGTCCTATACAGTACAAAGTGAGCAGAAGGATACACAAGTATTGGGAGGTCCCACTTACCCCATGTTGGCTTATGAGGTCGCTTGGACCCCCAAGCCAGTTTGAGGAGGTCCATTAGACCCCACGTCAGCCTTGAGGGCCTTTATGACCCCTACGTTGTCACATTAGGCCCATGGGAACCCCATGTTAGCATATTGGGTCAATAGGACCTCCATATTGGCATACTGGGCCAATAAGACCCCCACATTGGCATGGTTGACATGTTGAACCCAACATTGGAATAGACTTGGCTTGGGATGATAACGAGGTATGATGGATAGACACGTGAGGCTATATATTAAGGATGGATCTCCATGAGGAGGTTAGCTATTGATTATACTTCTTCTATACTGAACCCAATCGGGCATACAAGTCTTGGCGATGCTGAGCCTTATTCCTAGATGGCATCTAGAGGAGTGACAGGGTTGGGAGCTTGGCATTCTACGACTTAGGTGGGTCACCTAATCCATCCGATGGTATTCTGAGGGTGATCTTCTACCTTCAATGGTAGCCAGGGTTCAAGGAGGCTCCTTCATAGGAGAGGATTTAGAGTTTGAGAGAGTGAGTCTTTCCTATGATGTTAAGCTAGAAGAGGGTTTGGAACCCTAGATCTAGATATTGAGATCCTCATTGTACTTCATACAATTTCATAATAAAATACATCTTGTGTCTCTCTCCATTATGTTTTGCATTATTTATGTATGTGTGTGTGTCTCTTGTATACTGGTGTGGGAAGCTTTATTGCATTCGTGGATGTTCAAGCATTGCATATTCATCTGTGAGGCATTCGTTGAGGTGCCAAATGTTAGTGTGTGCCCTAGAGGGCTTACGTCAAGGTGAAGGGGTTGCATGGAGGCTTTGGGAGGCTCACGTATGCATTTCAGTGTCCTTAGGTTCCCTAGGGATCCAACGTGGGTATGTTTGCTTCATTGGTAGAGGGTTTGAATATCGTAGTAGAGTTGTTTTTGCTGAAGGTGATTTTGGAACATCATAAGTGGTATCAAAGCCTAGATCTTACTAGCATATTATATGAAACCCAAGATCCATTATTATTACACTAGATCCAGTAAGAGAGAGATGTTGTCTACCAGGAGAGGTAGGAGATCTTAAGATGGCCATTAGGAGGAAGAGGCTAGATAATGGATTGAAGAAGAGGCTGAAATCCCAAGGACAAGGTTTGACAAAGCAATGCAAGAAGAACCTCCGATTGAGAGGAGGACGGATAGGGATGGTACACATGAACGAAAGTTTAGGGCTTTGATCTCAGCCTTGCATAGCATGACTAGAAACATGCGATCATTGGAGCAAAGAATGGATCAGTATTGGGGCTGTTGGAATGTATAATGCATTATTGTAAAGGTTTTATTAATCTTGTATGAGAATTCACTAATACTTAAGGGTATCATTTGATACCTTAAGTATTTAAGTGAATATGATAATGTAACTTGTCCTACACTCCAAGTCATGAGCATGCCCCTTGGGTAAAAGGATGTGCATGTCATGCTTTTGTACATTGGATAAAAGGGTGATCCAAAGAGGGATTTTGGCCTATAAATATAAGACTCCCTTTTTGTGATCAACAACCAATTGTGGAGTAAGGTTATGCTTGAAGATAGTGGTTAGGAGAAAGAGTAGGAGGATTGTAAGAGAGTTGTATTTGTGTTTAAGTGAAAGATCTAGTTAGTGGATGTACTCCTAGTTGGAGGAACCACTTATATCTTGTGTTACATTGTGAGATTGTCTTATGAGATTGTTAGAATAGATTTGAGCTTTCATGTGATCTTGGTTGTGTAGGATTTATCTAGTTTGTGTTAGGTCCTTCAAATTGGTATTAGAGCTTGGTGTGAAAGCTCTTCTCCTTGGTGTGGAAAATTTTGAGGTTCTTCATCCTCATTCATCATCTCTGGAGGTCTACTCTTCTTGTTGAGGCAAAACAATTTAGAGGTATAATCCCTTATCTTACTTTTATTTTGATACTAACATTCTTTATGATTATGTTAAGTTCAACTCCTAGAGAAATTGCCTCGATAATACAATATATTAGTGCTCTTTTTATTCTACTAACAATCTTTTATGTTAGTAATTGGGCAATATTCCATTAGGCAAAATAGATAATGTGTATACTAACATTCTCTTTGATTAGTTACATTATCCTTTTTTTTTAAATTGCTTGATTATTAACAACAAAAAGGGGGTAATTACAATTAACATATTATATTGGTTATTTCATATTTCTTGTTTTCAATAACTTTGTAAATAAAATATTATAGAAAAATGAAGTTTTTTTTTACAAATTTTGATTTAGGAAGAAGAATTTTTTTTTTCATTAATTTTTTAAGAGAGGCATGTACAATTATATGCCTTTTTCAATTTTTTTGTGCATCAACCTTTCCTTTGGACGTGTACAATTTAGAAAGTATTTGGTTATGAAGAGAATCTACAATTAACCAATTTAGAAGAGAATGCCTCCTGTGTCTACCCTCAAAAACCTCGC
>Ga0115851_100107_pt1 | contig 25057 bp, 37 predicted proteins | sample InSIn2gowninarea_FD_83865 | JGI IMG/M metagenome (GOLD analysis project Ga0115851, IMG submission 83865)
AACTCTAGGAACAAAATGAATGGAAGTATAACTTATTGACTGGTTGAAAGTATGATTATCAAACATCTATTGGGCTATGGAGTCAAAATTGTCTTCAACAAAGCAACATGATCATCAAGATATGGAAATCAAGGCACTTAGAGTTTTGGTTTATGAAGAAAACTGTAACACAGTGAAACAACATAGTTTACAAGCATGTGAAGGAAGTTAGAGAATTTTCAAATGAATTCTAAGTATCACAAGCTCATACCACTGCAAATAAGTAATTCTATAAATCCATAAGAACATCAAACATATAAACTCTTTGTGAATCTTGAGTAGTCAAACTGATCATTGTATTAAGTATGAAAAAACATAGTTTTTACGATAACACAATCTTTCCTTTACTAATGAAAACTCCAACCCTTTCTAATTTCCTCTCTTAATTCATATATAGCTTTTACAATAAGGATTCCATGATCCTTCATCAAGATAATTTTAATTTGATTGACCTGACACCTACTCATATGTAAAACAGACTAGTAATTACAACTAGTTGTTAACTAACAATCCTAGAGTACTAATACAACTAGGAGTGTAACTCCTTATTATGCTAAAAAAAACCTAGGATGTGGAATAAATTCGGTTTTTGACAGTTTCTCCTTCATAACTTCAAACTTGGTGATGTCCATAACCCCCCAGCTGGCCTCCAATAACTTCTCCTTCATCTGCCCTAAAAACTAGGAAACTGTCCCCTGCTCTGTTCTGGCTGAAAAATAGGTGTTGGGATAGAGCTTTTTTTCTCCTCATAAAAAATGTATTTTGCAAAACTGAAGGAAGATTTTGTAGACCACTCTGTGCTACACAAAAACCTCTCTTGAGTTTTTGCAATACCTTTCCTACTGCCCAGAAACTATCTTTGAATATCAGGTGTAAACTGGAAATTGTGATTTCTGAAAAACTACTCCTACAGTAGTTTCATAGCGTAATTTGAGTCATTAGCTTCTCCAAACTCATAATGAATTTGAAGAAACTGAAAGAGGTTTTTTGTATTTCAATATTTTAGGAATAGAAACCTCTTTCAGTTTTCCAAAATATGCTTTCAGTTGCTCAAGAGACCTCTTGGAAGTTGACTACTTAAAACAAATTTTTCTGCTGAAAAAGGCTGCTTCAGTGATTTCGTAGCGCATCTAGTGAAAATTATGGGTTTTGCGCTATGAAAACTCCTAACTATGAATCCTTGATTTCGTAGTGCACATAGTGTATTTTCTGAGTTTTGTGCTATGAAAACTCCTAGGTGATTTCGTAGCGCATGTAAATTTTGAAACATCCTTAACACATGACACCTTTGAATCAATGTGGGATCAATGATAGGTAAAACAAGATTGTTGACCTTATTTGATAATGGGAAAAAGACTCCACTCTATGTTTTGGACTTCTAAAAACATTAAAAATGAGTTGACCATGTTTAACATAAAAACTTTAGAACCATGCAGACTATCCAAAATTTTTAAAACTTTTATAGTGATAACAAAAGCCATGGATATACAAAAATTTGTCCAATCCTGGTCTTCCTTGGTAGCACAAACCATAATCACTAGTTCCACACAAATCCCTGAAAACCCGCTTCACTGTTGTCCAATGCTCCTTCCTTGGTTTTGACATAAAACTGCTCAATACTCCCACTACATGTGCGATGTCTAGTCTAGTATAGACCATCACATACATTAGGCTACCGACTGCTCTTGCATATGGAACATGGGACATATCCTCTTCCTCTTCTTGTGTCTTGGGACAATGTTTAGCAGATAAATTTACACCTATAGGAATAGGAACCTTCACCGGTTTGCTATTTTGCATATTAAACCTCTGCAGTATTGTCTCGACATACTTCCTCTGGTTTAACTAGAGCTTCCCCTTTGCCCAATCTCTTTTAATTTCCATGCCCAAAATATAGTTTGCAGCACCAAGATCTTTAATGTCGAATTTGGAGGACAATTGGGTCTTCAAATTCTGGATAATTTCTTTTTCATTTCCAACTCGCAACATATCATCCATATACAAGACCAGATAACTAACACGGTCACCAATTAATTTAAAATAAACACAGTGATCTGCCTTCCTTCTAGTGAAGCCAAGTCCCCGTATAAATGTATCAAATTTCTGATACCACAGCCTTGGTGACTGTTTTAACCCATACAAAGACTTCTTTAACTTGCATACTAGTTCTTTCTCACCCTTCACCATAAAGCCTTCAGGTTGCTTCATGTAGATCTCCTCTTCCAGATCCCCGTGAAGAAATGTTGTCTTCACATCCATCTGTTCTACCTTGAAATCAAAAGCAACAACAAAAAATAAAAGTAATCTAATAGAAGCTACCTTGGCAATAAGAGAAAAAATATCACCAAAATAAATTCCTGACACCTAGGAATAACCTTTTTCTACCAACCGAGCTTTGTATTTCTCCAACTTTCCTTCTGCATTTTTCTTCTTCTTGAACACCCATTTGATGCTAATGGGTTTCCTTCCAGCTAGCAGCTCCACCAGATCCCAAGCCTCATTTTTGTGCAAAGGTGTCATTTCATTAACCATGGCCTCTTTCTAGAGTTTTCCATCCTCTGAATCTACTGCTTCCTTCACAGTCCTGGGATCATCATCAGTAATAGATAGAGAAAAATTTGAACAAAAAGAAGATGGACTATACCTTTCTTTCTGCCTTCTTTCTCGAACTGATCTTCTCACAACTGAAGTTTGTGGCTTTTCATCTTTTGATTCCTCTTCTGCTGTAGAGTCTGATTCTTCCTCCTTTAGCTCAAACTCTATCTTCTTAGGTTCTTTTGATGGGACCTCATGTTTAATAACATTTTCCACCTCTCTGAACACCACATCTCAGCTCTACACAACTTTCCTTGTTACTGGGTTCCAAAGTTTATAACCCTTTAAACCATCCTTATACCCAATAAATATGCACTTTTCAGATTTACTATCCAACTTGGTTCTTTTCTCCTTTGGAACATGTACATATGCATCACATCCAAATACCCTCAGATGTGAAAGAGAGGGTTTTTGACCAGTCCATACCTCTTGTGGAGTCTTATCCTCCAGCGCTGATGAAGGTGATTTGTTGATCAGGTAACATGCTGTCTCCACCGCCTTTGCCCAGAATTTCCGTCCTAACCTGACACCACTGAGCATGCTTCTTGCCCTTTCCATCTACATCTTGTTCATTCTTTCTGCAACTCCATTTTGCTCAGGTGTGTATGGAGTAGTCTTTTTCCATGCTATACCACACTTCTTACATAATTCTTCAAATTCCTTGCTGCAAAACTCTCCACCGTTATCTGACCTCAACACCTTTATTTTCTTCTCTGTCTGGTTTTCCACCAGAGCCTTAAATTCTTTAAACCTGTCAAAGGCTTAATATTTATTCTTAAGGAAATATATCCATGTATTCCTTGAGAAGTCATCTATGAATGATACATAGTACACAGATGTACCCAGTGATGGAACCTTCACAGGTCCAAACACATCACTGTGCACAAGCTCTAATATATTTTTCGCCCTCTTACGACTAGAGGGGAAACTCACCTAATTCTGCTTCCCATATACACAATTTTCATAGCAATCAAAATCCAGAGAGCTATTACTCATACCTTCTACCATACCTTTACCATGAAGTATTCAAAGGCCCTTCTCTCCAATATGTCTAGGCCTTTGATGCCACAACATGGTCTTCTCTCCAGAGACCACTAGATTTTCTGCTCCACTTTCAGGAACCATAGAACTGTTGCACCCATCAACAACAGTGCTACCTTGCAGCTTGTACAGAGTTCCAATCTGAACTCCTTGCATCAATACCAGTGCTCCCCAAACCATCTTGCAAGCATGCTTCTCGAACACTATTTTTACACCTGCATCATCCAACTGGATTACAGAAATTAGATTTCTGGCTAATGCAGGAATATGCAGAACACTTGGAAGTGTTGTAAACCTTGCACCTTGCAACTTCAACTTTACTTTTCCATGACCGATGATTCTAGCCTTCCTATCATCCCCTAAGAAGACATCACCACCATCGTATTTCTCATACTCACAGAACCACTCTCTGTGGGGAGTGAAGTGAAAGGATGCACCTAAGTCAATCAACCATGCCTCATGATCTACATGTGTACTTGAAGAAGCCAAGTACACATCCCCACCTTCATCTAAGGTGGTTTTCACCTCTACAGAAGGAGCATCATCAGATGCCTTTCCTCTTTCAGAAGCTTTAGATTTGTAGTCCCTTTTGTAGTGCCCTTCCTTTCCACATTTCTAGCACACCAACTTTACTGGTTTTCCTGGAGATTTAGATCTCCCTCTATATTTCGATCTCCCACTCGATGACTTATTTTTGTTTCTATTCTAGGACTGTCCTCGTACAAACAAGGCATCACCATTTTGGCTCTCCATATTTTTCCGTCTCATCTCCTTTGTCAGCAAGGATGAGACTATTTCATCAAACTGCAAGGCAGTTGCATTGCTACCTATTGCGACAACCAGACTATCCCACGAATCTGGTAGAGAACACAACAAACTAATGCACTTATCTTCATCTGAAATTTTAATATCAAAAGACAGTAACTAACTTACCATAGTATTAAATGCATTCAGATGCTCTCTCACCAAGTCTCCATCTTTCATCCTTAGGTTATACACTTCTTCCGTAGGAACAATTTATTCGCCAAAGACTTAGATTGGTACAAATTCTCTAACTTATCCCACAAATCCTTTGCCGTAGCTTCCCCTGATACATTCATAAATACTGAATCTGAGACACACAATCGTATTGTGCTCTTTGCCTTCCGATCCAACTTCTTCCATTCTTCATCGGACACTCCTAATGGTTTAGTACCTGGATCTACTATAATCCACTGATCTTTATCCACCAACAGATCCTCCATATTGAGTTTCCCTAACTCAAAACTTTGACCATTAAATTTCTTGATCTCTATCTTTCCATTTCTCGCCATCTTCTTTCACCACCAGAATCAATCCCGCAGATCTCCCACTGAACAGGGTCTACCATAGGCCTGAGCGAAACCCCTCAACAACAAAGGCGCCCCCTTGAAGCCAAAACAACGTCGATACCAAATGTATGTTTTAACCCCGTACATAAATTACCTGCATACGAATTCTAAAGCACAAAAAATAAACAATGCGAGAGCATAACACATAAAACACATATATATAGAGATTTTCCCTTGGATCCCAAAACCGGGACTGCCAGCTTGATTTTTCATTATGTTCCTTTCAATGTTACAATACATATTTATACATGCTGAAGCATCAAATACCATGGACCGAAAACCATCACGTCCAAAACCATGTGCGTAAACCATGTACAAAACCATAGGTAGGTCCCCCCAACCAAATATAGGGTCCAAAAAAAATTTCCTCAGGGCACTGCCCCGGATCCCTTAGAGGGGGCTACCTGCCCCCCTCAAACCCCCTGGACAGGGGGGGCTTCCACCCCCCTTGTGACCCCCCCCTGCTGTGCAATTGGTGTAATGAAGGGGGGCTCCAGCTGCCCTCTAACCCCCCTATTAACTACATGGGCTAGTCATGGAAAGAATATAACACAACACAACAATTACTTAGCTTAAAAGAGACACACAAGCAATACAAGAGAATAGTTAGTTAACCTACAAAATAGTTCACAAGATAAAAATGATCGTAATAACATAACAACACACATCCAACAAGATTCATACTAAAGCAAACAAGTTAGTTTATAATGATTAGCGCAAATGAAAAAACATATATCGTAAATATAAAAAGAATAGTCTTATTAGATTCACGACATATCCATAAAGATGTCCCATCTCTAAGTTTTTATAAAGAGTGAAAGTTCTAGACATATAATTACAATTCACAAGACATTAGCCCCAATAGTGGAACATGAAGGCAACACCTTCTTCTCCAAAGAATGATATTCCTTATATGCTAAACTAAAGAAGCGAAGGCTCCAAAACAAAGCTTCCAAGCCTTTGGTTCCAAGCCCTTTGCTTGAGTTATGAGGGTGTATTTATAACAAATGAGATGATCCCTCATCTTCCTTTGTCACCTTTGAGATACCCTCATGGCTCTTTAACATGTTTTTTCTTTTACTCACTAAGGACCTTTCATATTCCAAGATTGACAATTGGACTTCCACTTACATTTTATTTCAAATACAATATTACAAAAACCCATATGCGATAAAAATGGGTAAAGCCGAATAAGAAAAACCTAATAATACAAACTACACATATCAAACTTGAGTTTGATGAAACTCTAGCTCATCAACTTCAATTTTTAGATCTTCAGTCACATATTGTGCCATGTTTTATATTGTGCGATGGTATCCTCAAAATTTGCAAGAAGATTAGGCAAAAAGTAGAATCTTGCTTCCATCGCATCTGGGTAGACAATTTGGAACTAGTTTGTGTCTCTTTCTTTAATAATAAAAATATAGTATTGATATTAGTAGGGTAACCAATATACTTCTGCATGGTTTGTCTATTGATCTCCAGGTCCTCTTTGCTAGCAATCTTCTTCAGCTGGTCCAAGTATTATGAAATTTCCCACTTGACTGCATTTTTTCCTTTTGTCTCGGTGAATATCCCGAATGAAGGGATCTTATGAGATTTCTACAGGGAATCCACGCTATTATACAATCATGCATAAGAAGACAAGATGTTGGCTATAAAAGTGTGTAATTTTTTATCACTTTGTACAAGCATTTTGACTTCATATTTCTCCAACTCATCTTGTTGTCTTGTTTTATTAACCAACTTAGATGGTGCACCTTTATACTTCATTCCCCATTGATGAACTATAGTGATGGCTAAATTATCTTTAGATATTTTTCATTGTCCCATAATTTCTTCTGCATATCATGCAATGGGACAATTACTTTATGCAAAGTGACCAAGTCCTCACAAAGATTCATCATACTGTCTCCCAATGCTTGAACTTCACTAAATATAACTGCTTGAAGAAATTCATTCTTCGTTATCTTCTCCCTTTTATATAATCCCATGGTCTGTGAGCCATGGGTATATCTACTAAAGCTGACACAACTTACATAAAAGAAGGGAAAAACCATTCATGACACTTTACTATCTACACACTCCACGACCACAACTTGCAGAGACTTTACACTTTACATAACAAAACTTGGGCTTTCTACCGCAAAAAATCGGGCTTTCACCCCAAAACTGACCCTAGCGGACCCTATCCCAACAAGCCCCCAACACAAATATCGTGACTCACCCCCAAGTCACTTTTTTGGCATGAAGATATTACTGCGGAGACCTCCCAGCTCGACCCGTGCCACTGTTACCTTAGCCTTGCTCTACGTGGCTGCCTTCTTGATCTGCTCCACCAGCTGCTCTATCGCTGGTCCTGTGTTGTCTTCCTGGATCTTTTGCTGTGTCCTCTGTAGGCTTACCAAATTCTCCCTAAAGGTGGAAGAGATCACATAGGCCTCATCCAACCAAGACCCCAATATTTCCTTGATGACTGCTTCTTTCCGTTGTGCTGCTTCCACCTGTTCGAGCAGTTATTTTTCCTCTTGTAGCTTTGCCAATATTTTCATGATAGTGATGGTGCGCAAACCTGTCTGTATAGCGACCAGTGCTTTCTTGTTGCTGCTCAAACTGCTGCAGGAGTTATGTTGTCATGTCCCTTACCTTGTCACCAATATCATCCAAATCACCCTCCATCAAGGTGATTAGATCTAGTGACGACTTGGAGGCTTTGGTCTTCTTTCGTTGTCCCTCATTTTCCTATTCCCTATGTCGCTTTACGTGGAAAGGAGTGCTCTCATGATCACCGCCACCTGTTCTGACTGTTCTTCTTCCTCCATTTGGGGTGAAGGATATTTTTGACTTCTGTCAGAGTCGCGCTCTTCCTTCTTTGCTTGCTCCTTTGCGACATGCTCTGCTTCTGCGTGGGACTTCTCCTCAGTCTTCTTCTTCCTCTTTTCTGCCAACTACTGAACCTTCAGTTGGGTCGCTTCCTTTTTATGCTTTTCCGTGGACTTGCTAGTCCCAGTGGCCAAATTCGATGGTGTGTTCCAATATGCTGGCCAACACTTGAGGACTTCTACAATGGCACCATCTGTAACCAAGTAGGGGATATCATACCACTTCTGATCTAGATCCTTCAGTGCCAGGATGTAAACATGGTGGAAGTCTGCTTTGAACTCCACGTACCTGAATAGTAGCTCAAAGACAGTTGGTGACAACTGCGGCTTTCGCTTGATGATTACATAGATGCTTGCCTTCATTAGCACCCAAAACACTTTGCTTTCCTTGACTCGGTCATCGTACTTGGTGGTCCATAAAGATGAAAATTTTGCAGCTTCGGGAAAATATGTCTCACTTGGAGGAAATTGGCTATCCTACAAAAACTCCCATGCAACCAACATAATTGATAATAACAACCATGAATAATGGAAAGTCTTGACTTGGTCCTGTGCCTCTTGGAAGTTCACGAGGAACTCACTGCATAGGTAGCACACCCAGTTGAATTGTACACCCTTCATGCACTGAGCCACCAACGAAACCACTGGTGTCGACACCTTGTCCATGCGACACTTTCTCATCACTTTGCTAGCCAAAATTTGGGTGGCCACCTTCATCACGGGGTCAGTAATACTGGAAATATAATACCCGTGCAATTTCTTGATAAAGTTTGAACTTGTCCTTCATCTTCTCAGTGAGGTGATGCTCACCCATCTTTCCACCAAATGCCTTGGCTGAATTTAGTCCTGAATGAGGGAGTAATGTGATCCTATGGATCAGCATATCAATGATTGGTATTGTTCACTCAACCACAAGCACCCATCATGCACAAGGCACAACAACTGCTTAATGTATATCAAATTTATAGGCGCACACTAGTATTGAGGCACCCATAGTAGGTTCACCAAACCTGCCTTGTTTACCTCGCGAATCCATTCCACTAGTGCCAGCGTGGTGATACCAGACTCCTTGTAGAAAAATTGCTTCATGAAGGTATCAATAGCTAGGTGGGGGAGCCACTCTATGTCCCCTAAATCCTAATCTTCAAGCTTCAGACGTGGGATGCACACCAAGTGTGGATCTTCAAAAGTTATATTTTTTGGTAGCAGGGGTGTGTTGAGGAGAAACTGTCCCTCATCTAGGTCCTTCGGGACCTTCACCTTGCCCTGGTAGGGAGGGATATACTCTGACAGTGTAGAAATAGGGTCTACACCCTCAATATCTATGTCTTTTGCACCCTCCTCGGCCTCCAGATCTACCACTTTGCCTTTCTCCTGCACGATTGGCTTTTCTTTCTGCTACGCCTGTGTAGCTACATGTTTCCTTGGTGACTCACGCACTGGTAATGTCTTCTTATGTTTATCCTTTTTAGGTTTTGGAACCTCTCTTGTCGGCGTAGGCTTCGACCTAGGCAAACTCTAAGCCTTAGGCACTGCTATGGGAACCTCCATACTCATGGCCTTAGGGGAAGCTCCCTTAGTGGCGAAAACACCCCAAATACTAGCTATCTTAGCTGGTGCATACATGAAACTTTTAATGAGGTTCTGATCGAACTCAAGACATTGATCATACACGGGCCTTGCAAGCAAATTCTCAAAGAGCTCACGCAATAGATAACACAATACAGAAATTCTCAGGATGCAAAGTGTTTCTCCCTGGATGACCACCTGTAATTTATAGGTGAATTCAAATTCAAATTCAACTGGTCCCCCAAAAATCTATCCATAAATGTGACATTGACGGTAGATTTCCAAAGATTTCACACTTGATTTCAGCCTTAAATGCTGGTCACTTGCTCCTCTTAACCTTCTTCTCGTAGTCAAATCATGAACATTGACAGTAACGATCACTTTTCGGCTATGCTACGTGGTCTCCATCCCTATAGTGCAACTCCTTTTGCACTTTTCCTAGTACTGTGACACCCTTCTATTTTACGTAGACCTCTCGTTGCATAGCTCTACATCTCGAGAAGTGTAGTTTATAGTCTCACACCTCCTTGCAGTTGCTGATGAGCCCCAAGTTTTGGTAACAATTTGGGCTCCTTTGGCCTACTTACCTTGCTCAACCCTTCATCTTTTATCACTTATGCATCATTTCTTAGTATATTCGTGTTATTTGTAGGAAGAAGGGAAGACATTATTCCTATGTGACTAATACATGATGATTTCAGGTTTTTTGACATTAAATGGAGCAAAGACCACGCAGATGGAGACAAGGAGACAGCCAAGGTGGCATTGCGGGTTTATAGGGAGGTTGTCCACAGTCTTGAATGATCTTCCTCGTGATCTCCACGCCAACTCCGAGCTCCAACAGCTATCCCCACCGAGCTAGAAGGCAGCCAACGGATTCTACAGGAACAACAGTTTACTTTTAGTTGGACAGCCAAGCTCCACTAATTGAGGAAGCCAACTTGGTCCTCATCATGTATAAATATTGAGGCCGTAGCCTTTGATAGGTTGTTGAACTTTTGAACTATTGTTGCAATTTCTGACGTACGAGCTACAACTCGGTGTTTTTGCCCTTGTAAGCCAGTTTTGGCATGTTGTTAGACTCATGATTATGATCTGTTAATAAAAGGCAGGCAGCTTTGGATTCAAGTCTGAGTTCTTAGAGGAGCTATAGCTCTCAGGTTAGGGCCCAACCTGAGAGCAATAGACCTCATTTTCCTTGTATTGTTACTTGTCTTTCCTTTCAGCACTTCATTTCTTTGTCTTGACATGCATTTGGAAAACACAGTCTGTTGATTCAATTTCTTTGATGTGATTGAGTAGGATCAGTTTATGGTTAAAGTACTTTCAGTAGCCTAGATTAGAGTAGGAGGATTATAATTCATCAGAGCTCCAAGAAAAGGTTGATAGTGCACTCACTGCCATCTCTGTTTAGAGATTGGGGGTGTAGACCGTACCAACCACCAAAAACGCAGTCTTATACATTCATGCAAGCTGCAACATAATCATTTCAGTCGTAGAACCATCCATGCATTCTGATATTGAGCAATACTTCTTCGTTCCAACACCATGCACGATTTCTCTCTACATTTTTACATTGTTGTTCGTTGATTTAATAACACAGTTAGAATAGGTTGAGGAATTCTCGGTTTTGTGCAAGACATAGAGGATTTGGTTCATTTACACTGCGCAGCATCATTCTATTATCTTCTTCTTCTTCTCAACCGTGCCCAAGTCGCCTACTCGTCCTCTGTTCAGCTCGTTTGCCTTCCAACCCTTGTACTTTTCACATAGCTCCATCTTTTTGATTCTTTATTGCTTCCACCCTTCTATCCACCAACCAACTTTACGTACTCTCTCTCCATCTCATCTCTCTGCCCCTGAGCCATCTCAAGCTCCCTTTTCATCCTACCTATCCTCCCATATAGCTCCTTCACTCCTCCATCACCCAAAACTCCAACTGCAGAACATCCTGTAGAAGGTAGCAGACTTCCTGTAGAAATCCCGAGTTTCCTGTAGGATCCCCTGCAGACATCATGTAGAAGCCTGCAAACTCGGTTGCCAAGCACCTGAACGTTGTGGACTTCTGTGGAATGATGTTAGGGATCCCCTGGAACCTCTCCTAGCCCTCCTGACCTTTCCCAAGCCTTCCTCCCCTTCGAACTACCCCTGCACAGTCAAAACCCAGTAAGAAACACAATCATAATAACTCCAACCACTTAAGCAAAAATATAAAAACATGTTTTCTTCAATGGAAGTAGTTTAAATTCATGCATCTCACATCACTAGAAGTAATGGCATCATTGTTAGGAGTTTCATTCCCATCATTGCATTATAGGGATTAAGTTAGTCAGATTAGGGTTTACTAGGGTTTCCATGTTTGGTTGACTTTCAGTTCATTCTTGCAAAGTAGGTTAATTTCCTTTGAGATAGCCTTCGTTCATCATTTAGAAAGCTTCTTCTGAGAACATATAGAAGTTGGCTTGAGCCCTAGCGGATTTGTGCCAGCTGACCAAGTGACAGCTGCGACAAGAGCTAGTACTTGTGCATATAGCACCGTCGCTTCCAAGTTTGTTACGAACCACCGGGTTGATAAAATTAGAGAAGGGAGATCCAGGAGTTGTAGCATTATTGCTACAATACTGGAGCCCACCAGTTGCCTTGAGTGCTAAGACTATGCTACCATCATATAGTCATCTGGCTGGATCCCCAATGTATGGATTCAATCAGCTACCATTTACCTTTCCTGGAAATGGATCTCCATTCAATTTCACAAGCTGAACTACTCCACCATCTCCTTGATAACATATGGCCCCAACCAATGCATCTGAAATTTTCCTAGAAACTTATCAAACTTGCTGTCATATAATAAAACTAAATCATTTACCTTGAAGGTGCGTAGTTTGATGTGTCGATCGTGCCATGCCTTTTCGTGCTCCTTTTGAACTTATTGATGGAATGTAGCTAAGAATCTATCTTCCTCCAGCTCTGTTAGCTGCACGAGCTACTCTTCTCAGGCTTCATGGTTCGCCATTCCTGTGAACACCACTATTTGTAGACTAGGAACAATGTATTCCATCGGCATCACAATTTCTATGCCATAGACCATCCTGAAAGGTGTCTGTCTAGTTAACTTCTTACAAGTAGTTCTATAAGCCCATAGCACCGCTCGTATGCGCACGTCCCAATAATTCATCTGTGTATTGCAAACCTTTGTCAATGCATTCTCCAATATATTATTAAATGCTTCCACCATCCCATTGGCCTTAGGATGATATGGCATACTTTTTTGATGATAAACTTGGAATTGTTCCATTAACGTGCTGATTGTTTCATTAAGGAAATGCATACCACGATCACTCATCAAAACCTTTGGGCAACCGAACCCAGTCATCACATATTCAAATAGGAACGTTGCTACTATTACCCCTGTACAATCCTTCATAGGCCATGCCTCCACCCATCTGGTTAAATACTCAGTCATGGTGATGATATACCACACACCTGTATTCTTTCGTGGAGGCTAAATCGGTCCTACAAAACCAATCTCCCATTTCTCAAATGCCTGCAATGACATCTACGAATTCACAGGAAGCTCATCCCTATGTGATGGTCTATTAGTTCTCTGACATGCATCGCATGCCCTACAATATGCTTTCGAATCGTTATTCAATGTTGGCCAGAACATCCCAACACCTAAAATCTTTTGTGTTGTTGCTTTCCCTGCATAATGGCATCTCATAGCTCCTCCATGAGCTTAACCTATGATGTTGTTTCGTTCAAAATCAGGCACATAACGTCGTAGTATTTTATCTGATCCCATATTATACAAGTGACATGCAATAACAGAGAAGTCTGCCATGTGTACCACTAATTCCTTCCTCTCTTAACTAGTGTACCCCTCTGGAGTCGTTCCTGTAGTCAGGAAGTGGATGATATCTGAAAAATGATTATCTGCCATGTGCAATACAAAGAGCTACGTGTCGCGTAGTCCTTCCTCGAAATTAGTAGGCTCCTTTCCTATTTCAATGTGTGATAGATGATCTGGCCTTGCATTCAAGCACCTTGGCTTCATAATTACTTCGAAATCGTACTCCTGAAACAACATCAGCCATTTGCATATTCCCCCCTGAACACAGGCTTGTTGACCAGGTAATTTAATGCAGAATGGCCCATATGCATCATAAAGTGTCTGCCTAGCAAGTAATGCCTGAACTTCTGGAGTGCGTACACCATATCCAACCCTTCGCGCCTTGTTGTCAAATAGTTCTTTTTAGCCTTAGACAACTTCCTTCTTGCAAATGCTATTGGGTGATCCAGTTATCCTTCACCAGCCTATGTCAGTACTGCTCCCAGCACAATACATGACACATCCACATGCACATGAAATTCCTTCTTCCAATCTGGGAAGACTAGGATTGGTGTGGTGACCATCTTTTCTTTCAATACATCCAGGCTCCACTGACATTCTTCACTCCAACAGAATGTAGCATCCTTCTTCAATAGCTTTTCCATCGACGCAGTAATCTGGGCATAACTCTGGATGAACTTTCGATAGTATCCAATATGACCCACTGTTGCACACAACTTTTTAACACTCCTTGGCGCCTCCAAATTGATTATAACCATGATCTTAGCTGGGTCCACCATTAATACCTGTCTGCACATTACATGATCCAACAAGATTCCAAAAGGGACGCAAAATAAGCACTTTTTCAAGTTTAGAGCAATATGATACCTTGGCTCGTATCCAACATCAAGCACAAACTAGCTACATGGCGCTTTACCAGCCCAAACATTGTCCAATCATCAAAGTATATGTCCAAAAACTTGTGAATGAACTCTTTGAATGCCACAATGATTATGCACAAAAAGATCGCCAGCACATTCATAAGTCGAAAAGGAATTACAATATACTGCAAGGATCCCCACTCAGTCTCGAAGGTCTTCTTACTCCTATCTTCCGACGTGATCTTTATCTGATGGTATCAAGAGAACCCATTAGTAAATGATTATGCTTCCCATTTGCCAACGTTGTCGAAGCTCATCCTTCTACTTCTTTTCCTGAACTACCATAGGACTTGCCCAATCAAACTCCTCCACTAGTTCAATAATACCCGTTGTCAACATCTTGTCCAACTCTAAGTGGACCTTTTATTTGTAGTTAGGATTAAGGTGATACGGCCTCTGCTTAATAGGCTTCGCATCTGGTTTCAATTTTATTTTCATCACTCCTAAATCTCCTATTATCCCCTTCAAGTTTGAAAAATTTGTAGGCAACAAATCCTAGCACTCGTGGAGCAACTCAACAACCTTGTCGATTGTAGCATCATCCCAGTAGTCCCTTATCTTTGCAAACTTCAGCTCCGCCTCTATTCCAATGTTCACTTGTCTAGTTTTCAGCGGCACAGTGATATGTGGGTTTTCTATCTGTGGCCCCTCAACTTTGTGGTGACCTTATGCCTCTAGAATATTAATGTTCCTTGGATCCTCTTCTTCTTTAGCAGTCACATTGTAGCACTCCAATGCATGGCACAGCTTAGTGGTCCAATCTTGTTGAATCAAATCCAAGGGATCTTGCGGTATTTTGAAGATCACGGCCTTGACCTCCTATAATGCTTCATCGCTTCACTCGAATCCATCCTCAAAGCTGAACGTCATCAAGAATTCTTGCCTCAAAGTATCCCATTCATCCATGCCATGGCAGAGCTCTGTATCTAAGTACCAATTAATTGGTATTACATGCAAAGTGTGACAGAACAAATGCACCCACTCTGGTTGTGGTTCTGCTCCATAAGCATCAGTCCATTTTGCTAAGTGATTACATGGATCACTCCTCCCATCATATTTCTCTATCAATCGTACTTTCGGCTGACCAAACCACACCCTCATCATTCTTTTGTATTCACACCATCCATCAAAATTGTCTTTGTGCGTACCCCACCATCTTGCAGGCGTAGCGTGCAACGCCAAATCTAGTGCTTGGAGGTGACGCTTCTCTGTTACTTCTCCTTCAAATGCATCCAAAAACTTATCAACATCAGTTAAACCATCATAATAAGGCAAACTTCTTACCTACAACAATATATAGCACAATGATTTAGTCATCATATTACAACACAGCGTAGGTTCTTCGTGCAATCGATTCTGCCAGTGTTCCAATTCCTCATCTGAATCTGATGTGCAGGAGCTTTCACGGTTCCATGCAATACGTCCATCAGTTGTCAGATTCACCCAATCTTGATCTCACGCTATTATCTTATAAATCTGGTCCAAATCATCACCACTTTCACAATCACAGACCAGTTTAGTACAGTGTGGTCCTTCTGCAGGGTCCAAAGGTACTACTATGTAGAGCGATTTCCTCTCAAATGACATTGTCTACTTCTTCAAATTGATCACCCAATTCATGTCAATAGCCCAGTCAATCCCAAGGAGCGCAAGGTAGGGATTGCTATCATCAACAACTCTATTACTTCGAACTCAGCCAATGTGCTCGTGCCGTCAATATCTACTGTCACTCCTTGCAATATTACTACGGGGATAATATTTTGCTAATTCGCCATCCTCAATTGAAACAGAGACCATTGAAGCGTAGGTATCCCCATTCTCTCCCACGTTTTTTTAGGAAAAACATTCGCATCAGACCCAAGATCCATAATAACTTGGTCCATTTCGTATTCACCTATTTGCGCGGTGAGCCTCATCTCATGCCCTATTCTTGCCTTATGTTTACCAATTTTCCTGACCATGCGCAGTCCCTCAGGAGCATTTTCTTTACTAGCACATTTATTGATCAACTCCTGTAACCATTTCATGGCCTTACTATCACATAGTAGCTCCATACTGGTCTCCAAAAATGTAGTAAGCATGGATGGGTCCATTTCATTAGACTTCTTATCCTGACTTCCTAAGGTAGAAGCCTCAATGAAGCTTTTCTTCGCTTCCATGAAGGTTCCTTTCACATGCTCTAGATGAAAGCCAACCTCCTTCTCTAGAGATTTGTAGACCCATTTACTTTCTTTAGGCTTCTTTCCCTTATCTTCACCCATCGCCATTCCTCTAGGTAGCACAATATTTACATTAGGATCCTCTTCACGGGGTTCAACCCTCATCATCTGTAGGTTCTGGGTAGGCTGCTGAGGCTGCATCCCTTTTTCATGCATCTTAGCTATTAATACAGGGTAGTCTTTTGTCACGTGGTCAAACTGAGTACAGTATCGGCACGACAGGCACGTCAAGTTCATACATTCTCATGCGTAGTGTCCTGATCCTCCACAATTGTAGCAAATAACTTGTCCCCGACCTCTCGCAGGTCCTCCTCCTCCTCGGCCTCGTCTGCACCCCTGATATCCTCCTTCTGCTCCCCCAACACCTTGATCCAAAGGCCAAGTCTCTGTCTACATCTGATATGTAGCCGTTCTCTCCATCATTAACTCATAACTATGGAAATTGTGCTCATCTGATCTACTAATTTGCAAAAGTTGCAGAAGATTTGTTGTGATGTCTGTACAAATTTCTGCAGCAAGTGACAATTATCTGTCACATGTTTTCTAGCTACTTGAAATATAGCACACCACAACGCAGGCCCCGTACTTGGCCCTACTTGAGCTTCCGGCCTTAGAGGCATCGACCCTCCTCTTGTAACATAATTCACGAAGATAGGGAAATGATCTTTATCATGTCCGTGACTCTTACATTTCAGACACCAAACTTCTTCATGCACCTCTGGCCAAGCTGCTCTATCTTTCTTCAAAATTTGGAATTCTAGGCAAAGATTCTGTATCTCCCCATCAATCTGCTGAACTCCCAAAGAATCATCTTGAATTGGTGTCTCATGCAATCTCATTGCAATCTCTAGGGCTTCCACCTAGGTCCCAATCTTTTGCTATGATAAAGCAACCCTTAGATGAGGCAAGAGAAAAGTCACAAACCATTCGCGGTGCCCATCCGTAAGATTCATGTTAGATTCATGGATCTTGCATTTCAATCTGTAATCCAGCTCCTAGGGTCTCTCACCTAGCTTCATCATGATTTCCTTGAATCCCACGATTGATTGTGCTTCAGGCTTGGGCCTACTGAATTCCTTACTCAGTGCAGTCTGAATGTCTACCAATGCAACTGTTGGGTTATCGGTGCAGTACTTAATGTACCACATTAGCGCGTGATCCTGTAAAGAAGTAACCAACGTTGCTTTCTTCATCTGATCATCTGTAATGTTCTGGGCTTGCCACATAGCCTTCGCAATGAACCAAAACTATTTCGGGTCCTCATTTCCCAAGCCCTTGAAAATGGGAAACTTCACTGTATTCGCCATATTGAATGATGGTGGAGGTGGTGGTGGTGTGGGCGAAGGTGTATGGGATAGAGGCAAAGATGGAGGTGGTGTTGGTGGATGGGGTATTTTTGGGAACCCTTGCCTTATTAATTGGACAATGCTCTATGGAGAAGCATGTGCTGCTCCTTCGTCATCACTCACAGGAGGCTCAATCAGTGGGCTATATTTAGGACTTGTTCTCCTTCTATCCCTGAATAACTTTCCACTTCGCGTAGCTCCAAACATCAAGGTAATTGCATAACCCACTTTTCACACAAGAGCATTTTAATCCATGTATTCAAATATCTTAAATACATACCTCGTAGTCCCTTGAAGAAGCGTCGCTCTGCTTCGCTGTAGTTTACCGAGGTATCGACCGTGAACTCTATCACAAATCCTTCGATGACATGATCAAGCCAATGATTGACAACATGCATGATCTTAGCATTAGAGGCTTCCAATATCCACACTAACTCTGGGGTCCACACTATTGGACCATTAAGCCTCCACCTTCCCTGACCATCTACCAATTTAGCGATCCACTCATATAGCTCAATTGGGAAGGAAAAAAGAAAATTTCATGTATCTCTATGTACAGATACCTGTCCAACCACTATTCTTTCGTCAATCACGGATTTCTATTTCCCTGCATCACAAATTCGTGGATCTTTCCATCCAACCACTCAATTTGTTTCTTTATTGGAGTCCAGTGATGCGACATCACACCTCTCTTTATGTAGATCCTGGTCCCAGCAACAGAACCATTTGTTGGCTTAGTGGGTCCTGACCCAGGTTCATAGTTAAGCTTTCCAAACAAATCCCTACACTACTGGCCCTTTCGGCATGAACTCGTGGAGCGCAAACTGAAGTCTCACTCAAAGCAGTATGGGGGAATGCTGGAACCAAGTTTCTATAGCTAGAGATGAGTGTGATGTCGTTTTATGCCCTAAAACTGCCTTTGCGCAGATCGATTAGCCCTTAAGGCTTATCGATGTAACTTCCTCTTACCAGTCCCTAGACCTTCACGAAGGTCTACGACTGTCTTTCGTTGACCCTAAACAGGTGAATCAACTGCTTACGCACCTCTGTGATTACCCTTAGTTCTATATTTACCCAGGTTGGCCTAAGTATCTGATATCTTTAACATGCATTAAGATGTTCTGTCATAAACATATATTAGTACTTGCATTTATATAACAATGTAAAACATGCAGAATCATGCATAAATACATTATTAAATCATAACCCCATTATTCATCATAATATAAATGCATTCATTCATAATAGAAGTAAATGGACAAAACACAAATATTTCAAGAATAATCTCTTTATTGATACTTCAGCTCTACTTACAGACTCAAGACTTCCCTCCACACTCAGCTACAGAGGTCCGCACACTCAGCTGCGAGCTCTACTCTAGGTCTCTGCGCACATATCTACAGAGTCTCTCTTATACTCGAAGACTCTTCGCTCTTTCTGCTAATGACCCATTACATTCATTATTCATTATCTTCTCCTTTTTATACAATCCTATGGTCTGTGGACCATGGGTAGATCTACTAAAGCCGACACAACGTACATAAAAGAAGGGAAAAACCCTTTATGACAGAGCGCGACCACAACTTGCGGAGACTTTACACTTACATAACAAAACTTGGGCTTTCGACCCCAAAACATGGGCTTTTGCCCCAAAACTGACCCTAGGGGACCCTGTTCCAACATGATGCAACATGTAAACCCAACCTTCAGGGAAGGTTTAGTACTCTTTTGTCCTTTTATTTGGTAGCATAACAAAATCAGGTACTGGAACACCTTTTTGAGAGATCTAGTCTTGTAAGTATTAGTGGGTGTCTGGCGGAACTTAGTTGGCTCTTTCACCCATGTCTTGATAACATCCTTAGTGTTGAAATAGATGGTGAATGCATAGAAATGTGAATCCATATATCCCTCTCGATTAGGCAAGTGATACAACAAGTGAATATCATGGGCTAAATATGAGGCAAGCCGCTGTCCACTAACACTGCTGAGGGTCATGCTCTTAGTATCCAAGTGCTGTAGGATCCACTTGATGACATCTGTATAGGGTAGGAATGGGAACCTACAAGAATCTCTATGAGAAATTGACCATTGGATGTTAATGTAAAACTATTTTTCCTTGAGATATGCCTTGAATTATGTCAGTGTGAATGCATCTTTGACTATATGACATGTGATATATAAGTATTTTTCAATGAAGAGTTGAGTATCATATAGAATAGGAACGGTAATTGGAGTTCTCTCAATCACTTCATCGTTAATTCTCTATATTGTTTCTTTTGAGGATGATCTCTTGGGAGGCATGATGATGGAAACTAATGAAAGAGAGATGAGCCCAAAACCCACAACACATGTAACCAAAAGATGCACTCATGGAAAAAACAAATTAGCTCAAGCAGATCAGTTTATCAACAAAAATTAAAGCAACAACATATTGACTGAAGAGAAGGATCGCACAATTTTTGGACTCTGAGAGGAAGACTGATGACGCAGCGGCAGCAAATGGATATAATTAAACCCACAATGGATCTTTCACTGCCCAATAGTCACCTTGCCTCACTATCGGGATCGAAAAAAACCCTTTTATATAACAAATTGCTTTCTAATCCCTTACGGGACTCAAACCTTCAAAATTGTTTTAAACAACAAGATCCTATCACAGTATCGGTGGTTGCAATGCAGCTTCCAACTAGCACAGCTCTCCACAGCCCCGATGCGATGGTCGCATAATCGCTATCGTAGTTCTCAATGTTCTGATGTGATGTCACTATCACTATCACTGATGTTTCGATGCGATATCGCTATCGCGGTTCGCCGATGTTCCGATGTGATGGTCGCATAATTACAATCGGCGATCTCTTGATCGCAAATTGCAAAACTGTGCTATAACTTGACTACCACCTGTTCCATAGTGTGATGCGATGGAATTACACGGACCCGATGAGTTCCAAAGCCAAACTTGATATCGTTTCAAGTCTGTTCAGTGCTTCGCTAAGGGTTTTTGGTGTCAATTCTCTATGTTAATGGATTTTCCACTCACGGACTCTAGTTATACTAGATTTGCCTTAAACACAAGAATTCTTACGGTTATGAATAAAAACACAGACAGATCGGACTACATGAATTTTAAAAAGGTAACTTAAACACACAAGACCTTCATGGGCCGCATTAAAAAAACGCTGCACAAAATACTGAAATTGTTCATAAATAAAACACAGAGTCTTAGCCTTGGACAGATTACACAATGAAATGACCTTTGTTACCCAAATACAATCCACAACACACTTTGAGCTCTCACTCCACTCCAAGCCTCTCTCTCCTGCTCACTCATCACATTTTTCCTCCTTTTATAACTCAAATAATTTCTCTAACAATATCTAACGGCAATTTTCTATTTCTAAGAGATCTAACAACAATCTTCTATCTCTTAGCTCTCATGCACACCTAAGCTAACAAATCTTATCCCTAATCTAAATAAAACAATATCTTATTTATTACAATAACTAACAATTTGAGAAGTCATCCTTCTCGGTATTCTTGAATGTGACCAAACAGTCAATGAATTTTACTGTGATTAGCCACAACATGTGGACAATCCTCCACATTGCTGGCTAATGCCGATGCTCCTACATCAGACTCCCGGGGAAGAAAAGACTTGTCCTTCAAACTTTCAGGACTTACTCCATATTTCTGTAGTTCAGCTATTGTCAACCAACTGGAATCTTCCACTGGCTTCTCCTTCCACTTGACTAGATACTAGAAATATGTCTGCCCTCTGGTTTTCTTAGATATTCTTTGATCTAAAATAGCTTCAACTTCTTTCTGAGATGCTTTTGGTCCCTGTTCCTCCCAATCCACAGTTTGAACTTCATCACCTGTAACTTCATTTTACAACTCGGTCTTTGCCTCTTTGAATGGATATAAGTCTGTAACATTAAAAATGGGGGATATTCCGATCCCTTCCGGCAATTCAATCTCATATGCGTTGGCTGAAAATTTCCTTTTGATTTTACAGGGTCCTATTTTCTTCAGTTTCAATTTATTATAAGTCTTTGTAGGAAATCTCTCTTTCCTCAAATATGCCATGACCAAATCTCCTACTTGAAACTCCTTTTCTCTCCTTTTTAGATCTGCTCTCTGTTTGTATCTTTTGCTGATTTCCTGCAATTTATCTTTGACTTCTTCCTGTAGCTTTTGCATTTGTTCAACAAAATCTTCAGCACTTGCACTCCTGGCTTCCTATTTTCCCAAATCTCTAAGCTCATATACTCCTCTCGGATGCATTCCAAAGACAATCTGGAATGGACTCATTCCTGTGCTTCGGTTTGGTGTATCATTGTAAGCAAACTCAGCTTGAGCTAATGCCAAATCCCACTGTTTGGGATTCTGATGAACCAGAGTTCTTAATATATTTCCCAAGCTTCTGTTCACAACTTCAGTTTGTCCATCTGTCTGAGGATGGTAGGCTAAACTAAAACTAAGTTTAGTTCCTAGCTTCTTCCAAAGTGTCCTCCAGAAATGCCCTACAAATTTAGTATCTCGATCTGATACAATGCTCACAGGTAAACCATGTAATCTTACAATCTCAGAAAAGAATAAATTGGCTATGTGTGTGGCATCATTAGTCTTCTTACAAGCAATAAAATGGGCCATTTTTGAAAATCTATCTACAACAACATAAATAGAATCATTTCCTCTCCAAGTTTTTGGTAAACCCAGAACAAAGTCCATACTCACTGCATCCCATGGTCGATCTGGTATGGGCAATGGTTGATATAGACCTGTATTCTGACTCCTTCCTTTGGCATACTGACATGCCCTGCATTTCTCAACAAACTTTTTAACATCAGTCTGCATTTTAGGCCAATAATAAAAAGCATTCACCAGAGCGAAAGTTTTGTCTTGTCCAAAATGACCAAACAATCCTCCATTGTGCTCCTCTTTGATTATATTCTCCCTCATGGAACATTTAGGAATACATAATTTGTTGCTTTTAAATAACAGGCCTCCTTGAGTAAGGTAATCCATCCATTGACTTCTGTTATGGCTCACCGGATTCTACATTGTTGTGTAAATGTCTTTAAAATCCTCATCATCCTTGTACATTTCTATCATTTCATCAAAACCTACAACACCCACTTTAAATTCTTGCAAAATAAAAGTTACCCTGCTTAATGCATCTGCCACTTTATTTGACTTACCACTTTTATGCTTTATTACAAAAGTGAACTTTGCAAAAATTCCACCCACTTGGCATGCTTCTAATTTAACTTTGGCTGATTATTAATGAACTACAAAGCATGATTATCTGAATATAAAATGAATTCCTTTGGCAGTAAGTAATGCCTCCACTTTTTCAATGCCTGCACAATAGTGTAAAATTCTTTGTCATAGGAAGAGTATTTTTTCTTTGCATCATTTAACTTCTTGCTGAAATATGCTATCGGCCTTTGCTCTTGGCTCAACACCGCACCAACTGCTTCTCCACTTGCATCAGTTTCCACTTGAAAGACTTTCTCGAAATTTGGCAATGTTAGAACATGATTTTCTGTTATCTTCTTTTTCAGCAAATTAAAATTCCCGTCAGCTGCTTTTGTCCATTGAAATGGCTGATTGACCTCCCTGATTGTCTCAAGGATTGGTGCACAAACTTGACTAAATCCCTTTATAAATTTTCGGTAGAAACTAGCAAGTCCATGGAAACTTCTTACCTCGAATACACTCCTGGGAGTAGGCCAATTTCTGATTGCTTGTACCTTTTCCGGATCCATTTTTAAACCTTCTCTGGAAATCACAAATCCCAAATATACCAGCTCCTCTTTCATGAAACTACATTTCTTCAATTTAATTAGTAGTTTTTCCTTCTGCAGAGTTTTCAAGACTAACTTCAAATGTTCCAAATGCTCCTCTTTACTTTTGCTGAAAACCAGAATATCATCAAGGTAAACAACAACAAATTTACCTGTATATTTTTTCAGAACCTCGTTCATTAGTCTCATGAATGTGCTGGGCACATTAGTGAGCCCAAAAGGCATCACTAACCACTCATATAGTCCACTATTTGTTTTGAATGCTGTCTTCCATTCATCGCCTTCCCAAATTCTGATTTGATGATACCTGCTTTTTAGATCTATTTTAGTAAAGTACCTGGATCCACTTAAACAGTCCATTAAATCATCCATTCTGGGCAAAGGAAATCTATACCTGACTGTTATCTTGTTGATAGCTCTGGAATCGGTGCACATGCGCCATTCTCCTCCCTTTTTCGGACTAAGCACTGTTGGCACAGCACACGGACTCAGACTTTCTCGAATCAGTCCCTTGTCCATCAACTCTTGAACCTGTCTTGCAACTTCTGCATTTTCCTGAGGAGTTAATCTATATGCAGCTTTATTAGGTAGACTTGCTCCTGGTATTAAGTTGATATGGTGACTTATACTCCTAATCGGTGGTAATTCATTTGGAAATTCATCCACAATGATGTCCATGTAATTATTTAACACAGATTGAATTTCTTCAGGTAAATCATTTAAATTTGTGGAGGTTAAAATTACCTTTGGCCTTCCCACGATGGCGAAATACACCTCCTTGCTTTTATCGACCTCCTGTAGCAGCTCTTTACCACTTATCAGCATAATATTATTCTCTGTCAATCCTTTATCACCATCAACCTTCACTGGCAGCAATGTATGTTTAACTCCGTCCTTCTCTATGGTATATGTATTCATTCTCCCATCATGAATCACCTTCCGGTCAAATTGCCATGGTCTTCCCAATAACACATGACATACATCCATGGGAATTATGTCACATAGGATCACATCTTTGTATGTGCCGATCTGAATTTCCACATTACACTGTTCTGTCACGATAACTTGATGACCCTTTTGAAGCCAATATACTTTGTAAGGTGCAGGATGCGCTTTCCTTGTTAACCCAAGCTTTTCCACCATCTCTATAGACACAAGATTGTTAGTACTTCCGCTATCAATTATAACCTTACAGCACTTACCCTTCGATTTGCATGTAGTTCCGAACAAGTTCTTCCTTTGTGCAGGTTCTCCAATCTCTTTTTCTGATCTCAACAAAGTTCTTCTGAGCAGTAATGCTTCACCTTCTTCCGGTGGTTCTTCTTTCTCTACAATTCGAGGTGGTTTCAGCTCTGCCTCAGCCACATTTGCACCCCTCTGGCTTGCTGATTTGTTATGAGGACAGTCCCGCGACATATG
>Ga0115851_100124_pt1 | contig 25046 bp, 38 predicted proteins | sample InSIn2gowninarea_FD_83865 | JGI IMG/M metagenome (GOLD analysis project Ga0115851, IMG submission 83865)
TCTATTGGATTTTATGCTTGTGTTTGTGTTGTTCTTTGCATGTGTAGGTGTACATTCACGGAGATCGTGGGGATCGTGACCGACCGGAGCAAAGGAATGGGAGCGGCAACTCTTCCACAAATACTAGCGTTGGAATCTAAGTAGGCTCTCATCATTGACCTTTAGTTTGCAATTAGGAACTTGTGTGGTAGCATTGTTTGATTGTTTCTAGACCCAGTCTGGTGCTAGTAGGGATCGCCTCTGTCCGCGGAGGGGATTTACCTCCTCAACAGAGCTGTTCATTGTGAGGGCTTACCCGGGCACACGAGCCCGTATCAAAAATTTTAAGTTGTGACCTGGGATGGGATTTGTGCATGTTCATGTTGTTCGTTTTCTTGGCTCTCCCTTGTCCCTGCGTTTCAGTCGTGTGGGTGCCCATGTAAACTCATTCGAGGGGGTCGTTTGAGGGTGTACATGTCAACTCATTCAGGTGGTTCGTTTGAGCATGTTCATGTAAACTCGTTTAGGCAGGTCGTTTGAGTGCATTCATGTAAACTCATGCGGGCGAGTTAGGTGAGGGAGTCAATGTAAACTCGTTTAGGCGTGTAAGGACCTATAGTCCTTGAACGCATTCTAGCTTGAAATGAAAACTCGACCTAGGCGTGTGAAGGTGTTATGGTATAATACAAGTGCGTAGGAGGGGAGAGCGACGGTTACATATATGCATGGGAGCGTGGAGGAGCACCCACGGGCCGACCAACAAACAAAGAAAACTGACTTGACTTGAGGGTATTTTCGATGGTGTTAAGGGTGTGGGTAGGTCAGTTGGGTAGCCAAGACCTTGCCCTGCCACTCATATATATTAGCATTGCATTGGAGTCATTTGGCACCATCGCTCAACACAAGGAACTCGCTCAACATGTGAAGAAGGCACATAACTAAGGTTTAGATGCAGCAAAGAAGGGAGGCATAGTTTTTGTGATGGGCCCATTCTTGGGCAATGCTGCACGGAGGTAACATGTTTCTTGGGTTTGGGTGAAGGGCGTGGTAAGAGGTTGCCCACCGGTTGGAGAAGGGCATGCATAGGTGTGGCACTCGGGTTGTGTGAAGGAGCACCCAATAGTCAAATGAAGGCATGGGCGCCCAGTTTGTGCGATGACTTGGCACAAGTTCTTGGGTGACTCAGGTGAGTGCCCACCTGTCGTGCAAGTGTGCATGGTGTGACTTTTGGTGAAGTGTTGATATTGTGAACGGAGGTGTGACTCGTGCATAGGCACCCGTGTGTGGTGACTTGGTTACGATGAGGTGCGCCCAAGTTGAGAAAACAACATGATCGTGCGACGAGGTGAATGAAGGGTTGGTGAGTCATGTGGTGATGGTGTGGAGGTGCCGACGAGCTAGGTAACTGAGTTTGCCGAAGATTTTAAATTTGGCTAAGCATGAAACTTGGTGTTTCCAAGTATACTTGTAAAGCTTTGTAATATTGAAAGACTGTATAATATATTATTCAGGCAGACTCATTGTTCAAGGAGTTGCCCCTCCCTTTATACTATGCAATTGTGTTCTCTTGTATAATTGCTGATGATAATGAATATGTATGGGTGTTCATTGGTATAAAGGAAAACATTAATAATACTTGGTTGTGAAACACAAACTAAGTAGGGTAAATGGTTAGGCATAGTCCATGAACATAAGTATTGATGAAAAGAAAGTGTTTGGTGGTGCCGCACCTCGCCTAGTGCAGTTGAAAGACTACTGCCGGCTTGGGGCCATGACAGGTGGTATCAGAGCTCGGTTGGAGCTAGTGATTGAAGCTGATTCAGGGTTGAAGAAGCTTGACAGTTGGTGACAGTGAAGTAGGTACTTGTAGGTGAAGGAAGTTGTTTCGCATACAAGTGGGACAAGAGGTGGTTCACAGTTGGAGGTAACTTGGTGAAGCTGTTGTATGGTCGAAACTAGATTGAAAAGAAGAAGGAAGATGTTTGCAATGGCAGCTGAATCTCAGGTTGGGTCTAGTCACGGTGTGAAGGATGCTACTATGTCATTCATTGAAAAGGTGTTGGAGAAAATGGAGGACTTGGAAGCTTTCTGGACTAAGAAGATGGAGTTGGTCGAGAGAGATCAAGAGGCCAATTCAAAGATGAGGGAAGAGCTCGAGGAACTCTGGACTCAACATGAGTACACTAATCTTATGTGTACACAACTTGAAGTAAGGGTCAAGGAGGTTGAAGAGGCAAGAGATTAGGGTCTTGCAGAGATCGTGGACTTGTGGAAATCTATTAACAAAGCCAGATATGAGATTGCGGTGTTGAAGAAGGTCATGAGGCATAACTCAAGTGGAGGAGTGCCTCATGTGAAAGTCAAGGAACTGGAATCTTACGATGGTACAAGGAGTGCAAAGACTCTTGGAAAATTTCTATGGGACATGGAGCAATACTTGGAACGATTAGGTCTTTTTGATGATGAGACAAAGGTCAAGGTAGCTGCTCAATTCTTGACAAAGGATGCTAAGATGTGGTGGTGAAGGAGGATGGATCAGATTGTCAATGGCAGTGCTGGTGACATTACTTTGTGGGATGAGATGAAGAAAGCTTTGCAGACCCATTTCAGTCGTCAAGATGAAACGTGGGAAGCAAGGATGAAGATTAAGTTCATAAAGTAGACAAGGAACCTACAGACATATCAGTAGGAGTTTACAAGTGTGGTTCTGGAACTTCATGACATGGCGGAGAGGGACAAGGTGTTCAACTTCATTATTGGGTTGAAGCCTTGGGCATGCAATGAAGTGAAGAGGTAGAGGATTAGAACACTTGAAGAAGCTTTTGCTGATGTGGACAGGTTGGTGGAGCATTATGATGAGATTTCTGATGATAGGAAGAAGAAGTCCAATAAACCGAAAGAGAAGAAGAAGGATGATGCTTCAAAATCGAATGATAAGGTGAAGATGAAGAAAGCCTTGAAGTGTTGGATATGTGCTGAACCACATATGGTGAAGAATTTTCCTTCTAGACCGAAAGTGGCTGTGATTGCACAATCTAATGTGAAGGATGAAGAACCTTATGTTGGGATGATGCAGATACTTGGTGATGCTACTGCTATAGAGGTGATCTCTCATAGGGATCCTGAGAGGAACAGGTTGGAGTATGTTCAGATGAAGGTTGGAGGTGCTAATATACTCACTATGGTGGATAGTGGGGCCTCTCACAACTTCATGAGTGAAGATACTGTGAGAAGGATTGGGTTGAAATTTGCACCGGTGAAGGCATAGATGAAGACAGTCAATTCTCCTCCTGATTGTGTTCTTGGTGTAGCTGAAAAGGTGGACACAACACTAGGTGAGTGGACAGGGAAGGGCGACTTCATTATAGTGCGGATTAATGACTATGAAGGTATGTTGGGAATGGAATTCTTGAAATAATTTGATGCTATGATTGTTACACATTTGAAGAGGCTGTACATTTATGATGGAAAGGAGGATGTACCCATTGGTGTACCAACCACTGGAGTGACAAAGCCTGATTGTAAGTTGGCAGTGATGCAAATGGAGGATGAGAAGCAGATGGAAGATATAAGTAAGTGGTTATCTACGGTTGAGACAAAGCTTACCGAGAAGTCATTGGTCATCAGGACTCTTTCAGATAGTATCTTGGATTTTTCAAGAAGTTTAGAAGTGGTCGAGGATGATGATAATAATGATGAGGCATATGTGAGGCCGAATGTCCAGGAGGAGGATCGGGTCACTTATCTACAGAGGATGGAGATAGAGAATCCTGACAGATGGATTGAGATGATTAGTGAGGGTGAGCCTTCGGGTTCTACACCCTCCACATCTTCTTAGATGACATAAAAGATGGGGCTCATTATTAGCTACTCATGGTAGTGAGTCCTTAAAATAGGTGGAGCAGGTATGGCAGATGGTGCAAGGATAGCTTGGCATCAAGCATCATGATATGTTGCAAATGGGATGGAGTTTCCATGGTCCTGAGCATGGGAGAGATTCTTCATGAGTCTAGGATGTGGCAAAATACAAGATAGACTGGTGAAGACATAAGGATGAAAATTCTTATGATTTGAGCATGACAGTTGGACTGATCACCTGACTATTTCGAGTCATGAGGGCTAGCAGTGTACCAGAGAGATGTTGACATCAGGCAAGCAGGAAGGATGATAGTTCACAGGATGAGGACGACACATGATGGAGATGGGAGTCCTACATATGTGGCACGGATGTTTGCAGTATGTGGAGGAGTTGACATCATGGACCAAGGATGAGACATATATTGATGATCTTAGTGGATGGCTACCAGGATGGTATGTTGTCGAGGATGAAAATGACTTCATGTGGAGGAGGATGTAAGGACCTGCAGTCCTTGAACGCGTTCCAGCTTGAAGTGCGAGCTCAACCTAGGCGTGTGAAGGTGTTATGGTATAATATAAGTGTGTAGGAGGGGAGAGCGACGGTTACATATATGTGTGGGAGTGTGGAGGAGAAACCATGGGCCGACCAAGAAACAAAGCAAAGTCGACTTAACTTGAGAACATTTGGAGGATGGCCGACGAGATGTTTAAGTGTATTTGTGATGGCGTTGAGGGCATGGGTAGGTTAGCTGGGCAGCCAAGACCTCGCCTTGCCACTCATATATATTGGCATTGTGTTGGAGTCATTTGGCACCATCGCTCAACACAAGGAAGTCGCTCAACATGTGAAGAAGGTGCAGAATTAAGGTGTGGACACAGCAAAGAAGGGAGGCACAGTTTTGGTGATGCACCTGTTCTTGGGCAAGGCCGCACAGAGGTAGCATGTTTCTTGGGTTTGGGTGAAGGGCGCGGGTAGAGGTTGCCTGTCGGTTGGAGAAGGGCGTGCATGGGTGTGGTGCCTGGGTTGTGCAAAGGAGCACTCAAAGGTGAAATAAAGTTGTGGGCACCCGGTTTGTGTGATGACTTGGCACGGGTTATTGGGTGACTCGGGTGAGCACCCACCCGTCCTGCAAGTGTGCATGGTGTGACTTTTGATGAAGTGTTAAGATTGTGAATGGAGGTGTGACTCGTGTAGAGGTGCCCGTGTGTGGTGACTTGGTTACGACGAGGTGCACCCAAGTTGGGCAAACAACACGATCATACGATGAGGTGAACGAAGGGTTGATGAGTCGTGCAATGACTGTGTTAAGGCGCCAACGAGATAGGCAACTGAGTTTGCCAAACATTGTAAATTTAGCTAAGCATGAAACTTGGTGTTTCCAAGTATACTTATAAAGCTTTGTAATATTGAAATATTGTATAATATATTATTCGGGCAGACTCATTGTTCAGGGAGTTTCCCCTCCCTTTATACTTTGTAATTGTGTTCTCTTGTATAATTGCTGATGATAATGAATGTGTATGGGTGTTCATTGGTATAAAGGAAAAAATTAATAATACTTGGTTTTCAAACACAAACTATGTAGGATAAGTGGTTAGGCGTAGTCCACGAACATAAGTATTGGTGAAAAGAAAGTGTTCGGTGGTGTCGCACCTCGCCTAGAGCGGTTGAAAGACTACCGCTAGCTTGGAGGTGTGACAAGGTGGGTTGGGCGAGCGTGTCCACATAAACTCATTCGGTCAGGTCGTTCAGTGTGAGGGCGCACCCAGGCACACGACCCCGTATCAAAAATGCTAAGTTGTGACCCGAGGTGGGCTTTGTGCACGTTCGTGCAGCTTGTTTGCCCAACTCTCCCTTGTCCCTTCGTTTCGGTCGTGTGGGTGCCCATGTAAACTCATTCGGGCAGGTCATTTGAGGGTGTTCTTGTTAACTCGTTCAGGCGGGTCATTCAAGGGCGTCCATGTAAAGTCGTTCGGGCTGGTTGTTCAGGCGGGTCGGGCGAGGGCATTCGTGTAAACTTGTTTGAGCGGGTCAGGTGAGGGTGTCCATGTAAACTCATTCGGTCAAGTCGTCCATTGTGAGGGCGTGCCCAGGCAGATGAGCCCATATGAAAAATACTAAGTTGTGACCCGGGGTGGGATTTGTGCATGTACATGCAGCTCCTTTTCCTGACTCTCCCTTGTGCCTTCATTTCGGTCATGTGGGCGTCCATGTAAACTTGTTTGGGCGGGTCGTTTGAGGGTGTCAGTGTCAACTCGCTCGAGCGGGTCGTTTGAGGGCATCCGTGTAAACTCACTCAGGCAGGTCATTCGGGCAGGTCGTTTGTTGGCATCCATGTAAACTTGTTTGGGTGAGTCAGGCGAGGGCGTCCATGTAAGCTCATTTGGGCGAGTTGGGCAAGGGTGTCCATGTAAACTCATTCAATCGAGTCATTTAATGTGTGGACACGCCCAATCACACAAGCTATATAAAAAATAACTAAGTTGTGTCCCGGGGTGAGCTTTGTGAACGTTCGTGCAGCTCGTTTTCCTGACTCTCCCATGTAAACTCATTCAGGTGGGTCATTTCATGGCATCCATGTCAACTTGTTCAGGCGGATCATTTGAGTGCGTCCGTGTAAACTTGTTCGAGTGGGTCATTCGGGCAGGTCGTTTGAGGGCGTTCATGTAAACTCGTTCAGGCAGGTCGAGTGAGGGCGTCCATGTAAACTTGTTTGGGCGAGTCCGGCGAGGGCATCCGTGTAAACTCGTTCAGTTGGGTCATTCAGTGTGAGGGCATGCTCGAGCACATGAGCCTATATCAGAAATGCTAAGTTGTGACCTAGGGTGAGATTTTTGCATGTTCATGTAGCTCATTTGCCTGACTCTACCTTATGCCTTCGTTTCGATCATGTGTGGGCACCCATGTAAACTCGTTCAGGCTGGTCATTTGAGGGTGCCCGTGTAAACTCGTTCAAGCAGGTCATTTGAGGGTGTTCGTGTAAACTCATTTGGTCAGTTCATTTATGGGTGGCCATGTAAACTCTTTCGGGTGGGTCACTTGAAGGCCCCCGTGTTAACTCATTTGGGCAGGTCTTTTGAGGGCGCCCATGTCAACTCATTGGGGTGGGTCATTTGAGGGTGTTCATGTAAACTCTTTCAAGCAGGTCATTTGAGGGTGCTCGTGTAAACTCATTTGGTCAGGTTCTTCAGTGTGAGGGCACACTGGGGCACACAAGCCCATATCAAAATTGCTAAGTTTTGACCCAAGGTGGGCTTTGTGCATGTTCATGTAGCTCGTTTACCCAAATCTCCCTTGTGCCTTCATTTTAGTCATGTTTGGGTGCCGATGTAAACTCATTTGGGTCAAGTTGAGTTGGGTTGTGTCGTGTAATGTGAGGGCACCCATGAAAACTCATTCGGTTAGGTCGAGTCAGATCGTGGGAGGGCACCCATGTAAACTCGTTCGGGTGCGGTCTTGCTTTTTATGTGAAAAGTGGGCAGGTAATTGAGATGTTTGCTCGGTTTTTCCTGAAGGATGGAATTGTGTCATTTTAGGGTGGCTGATTCTCATCTACTATCTATCCCCACTCGGTAGCACATGAGCGATAATGGTTGCCATGCTCGTCTTGGTCCCTCAGTTGGCTTTTCATGTGAAAGGTGCGTTGGTAATTGAGTTGTTTTTTTAGGTTTTCCTAAAGAATGGCCTTGGGTCATTTGTATGGTGGTCGATTTTCATCTTCTCTCCATCCCCACTCAGTAGCACATGAGCGGTAATGTTGGCCATGCTCATCCCGAGAGGTGTATGTGAACAATTCCCCTTTTGCTCTCCAAGTCCTTGGAGTTGTATGGGCTATTGTGATGTGGCTCCCAGGCTCGTCCTGGTCCCTCGTGCCCATCCAAATGATACAAGTGATAGGTTTTCTTTGCGTCTGAAAGGTGGGCTTGTAATTGAGTTTTTTTTTGGGGTTTGCCTGAAGAATGGCCTTGGTACATTTGTAGGGTGGCCAATTTTCATCTTCTCTCCATCCCCACTCGGTAGCACATGAGTGGTAATGTTGGCCATACTCGTCCCGAAAGGCATATGTGAACAATTCCCCTTTTACTCTCCAAGTTCTTGGAGTTGTGTGGGTTGTTGTGGTGTGGCTCCTGGGCTCGTCTTGGTCCCTTAAGCCCATCCAAATGATATAAGTGACAAGTTTCCTTTTTGTGTGAAAGGTGGGTTGGTAATTGAGTTGTTTTTTCAGGATTTTTTGAACATTGGCCTTGGGTCATTTGTAGGGTGGTCGATTTTCATCTTCTCTCCATCCCCACTCGGTAGCACATGAGCGGTAATGTTGGCCATGCTCATCCTAGGAAGCATATATGAACAATTCACCCTTCTACTCTCTAAGTTCTTGGAGTTGTATGGGTTTTTGTCATGTGGCTCCCTAGATCATCCTATTCCCCTCGTGCCCATCCAAATGATACAAGTGACAGGTTTTGTTTTCATCTGAAAGATGGGCTGGTAATTGAGTTGTTTTTTCGAGTTTTCCTGAAGAATGGCATTGGGTCATTTGTAGGGTGGCTGATTTTCATCTTCTCTCCATCCCCACTTAGTATCACATGAGTGGTAATGTTGGCCATGCTCGTCTTGGGAGGCATATGTGAACAATTCCCCTTCTTCTCTCCAAGTTCTTGGAGTAGTATGGGTTGTTGTAGTGTGTCTCCTGGGCTCGTCTTGGTCCCTCGTGCCCATCCAAATGATACAAGTGATAGGTTTTCTTTTCGTGTGAAAGGTGTGTTGGTAATTGAGTTATTTTTTTCGAGTTTTCCTAAAGGATGGCCTTGGGTCATTTGTAGGGTGGCCGATTTTCATCTTCTCTCCATCCCCACTAGGTAGCACATGAGCGGTAATGTTGGCCATGCTTGTCCCGGGAGGCATATGTGAACAATTCACCTTCTGCTTTGCAAGTTCTTGGAGTTGTATGGGCTATTGTGGTGTGGCTCCTGAGCTTTTCCTAGTCCCTCGTGCCCATCCAAATGACACAAGTGATAGGTTTTCTTTTCGTGTGAAAGGAGGGTTGGTAATTGAGTTTTTTTTTGGGTTTTCCTGAAGAATGGCCTTGGGTCATTTGAAGGGTGGCTGATTTTCATCTTCTCTCCATCCCCACTCGGTAGCACATGAGTGGTAATGTTGGCCATGCTCATCCCGGGAGGCATATGTGAACAATTCCCCTTCTGCTCTCCAAGTTCTTGGAGTTTTATGGGCTATTGTGGTGTGGCTCTTGGGCTCATCTTCGTTCCTCGTGCCCACCCAAATGATACATGTTACAAGTTTGCTTTCCGTGTGAAAGGTGGGTTTGTTACACTAAAAATTGTCACCATGACTATCTGCAGTAGTATGGCTCCATCAATAGTCATGCTATCCTCCTTAGCAAGCCTTGTACCTCTACTCCTCATGACAAACTCCAAAAAAGAGAGAAAGTCCTTTTAAAGTCAAATAACTCTGGGTACGCAGATTCTCTTAGCCTTACCTGCGTGTACGCACCTCAAGTTAACAATGCCTGCGTACGTGTACGCTCTGTATATAAAGGGTGGGGTGCGTACTCCTGTAATGGTCAAAATGCACAAGTTTTACTTCAAAAAAGTTACTTGTGGTCAAATCTAGAACAATCTAGAGGGCGGTTTGACGTGTATTGAGCGCCTCCAGATGGTTCATGCATCCCTAAGGAAGAGGAACTTATCCCATGAAGAGGGGAGCTATCCCATTGAAAGAGGGGCTTATCCCATCCATGGTGGACTTGATTAACTTCCTCTACAGCACTATAAATATAGGAATTGGGCCAGAAGGAGGAGAGGTTAAAAGCTAATGATTCATAAGGGTAGATGCTGCCGAAATTAGGACTTCCTTGTAGAAGCTTGTGAGGAGAGATTCCCATCCTTTCTTGTTTCATTTGGAAGTGGGTGAGCTGATCAGAGTAATGGAGAATTCTTGTTGGACCCTGGGAGGAGCCTGCACAACACCAAGGCTCAGGTTGTAAGGTTCCTTTGTTTCCTATTAATGCAAATAAGTCCATTCTTCTCAATAACTTGTTTTTTATGAGTTGTTTCATATACTCCTTGGTCTATATGTTAAATATGTTTTATTTTATGAGATATACAAGTGCTATTTAATCGTTTGATTGTTAGTGGATGCAGGTTTCGAAGTGAAGGAGGAGCTCATCCAGATCGGCGAGGCTGGACTACTACAACAGCGTTGGACTAAAGGTATGATCTAAACACTTGATTTCTTATATTGTAAAAGCCATATTTAGAGAAGGATTGCTCTTATTTGTTTTGTTTGTCGCTAGAAACCCTTTAGTTTCTAGGGAGGTCCGCTTTGTCTGCAAAGTAGACTTATCTCGCGTGACATGTTCGTACAAACTTGGAGGTGACAGTGCTATATGCACAAGTAAAAGTGAAGGTCCTACCTGTTGTCATTGTTCATTCGGCGAGAGACCCTAGGGGTTCCAAGCCAGACTTCTATAGAGTCAAAATAATATTGATTCTTTGATGGAAGAAGAGAAAATTTATTCTAGGAGAGCTACTCTACTGCAGTAATGAGGAAAACAATATGTAATGCTAAATCACACCATATCCTAATTAACCATTTAAAAAGCTATGCTCAGTAGAATTGCTAAATCAACACTAACCTAATGCTGCTATCTAAGTTATAGAAGTAAAGAGAATCAAACCATACTAATGTGTAAGTAAGAAAACTAAACTAAATCTGTTTTCACATTTTTGGTTTTCTTTAGTAAAATCAAGCATGCAATTTAATTGTTCTCGTGGATGTGACAGGTGGATGGGAGGTGGTTGAGGATGGCTAGAAAGTTTAGGGAGTGGTTGGATGGTGTGTAAGGGTCCTAGGAGGCTTTTGTGACTTCCTAGAGGTTCCCCATCAATTCAGCCTCAAAACAGGCCATTTCAGGAAAACCTACACAATGTACAAGAGACCTGCAGGATCATCCTCTAGGAATTACAGGAAACCTACAAGATATAGCTAAGAGCTAAATGTGAGGTGTTGGAGGTGTTGGGAAACTTAGAAATGGTTTGTGATGAGTAGGATAGGGTGTTAGAAGGTCTAGGAACACTCATGAGTCAATATCCAAGAGAAGAGATGGCTAGATTTACTCAATGTGTCTATGGGAATTTCAATAAAAAGGGACAAAAACTAGTGAGGGTGATGGTGGAACAAGAGATGGTTGAGGTGGATGAGGTGGAAGATGGATGCTGATGATGAAGTCTAGACCTCCTCCTGAAGTACCTGCAATTCTTAAAACACGTGTGTCTTCCAAGAACTATACAACAAGATACATTTTCATAAACTAAAAAAGCATGAATCAATTTCCCACATGATGCATGAAGAAAGTGATGAAGGAAATGAGAAAATGAGTGAGATCTTAATGCAGAAATAGAGTAATGGAAAAAGATGACAATGAAATGAACCAGGTACTGAATCAAGATAACAAACTCCAAAGCTCATGCAAGAACTAGAAATATGTGTTTTTGGGGTTGTTGAAGGGTCTCTTCCTCAAGTCCATTAAGAAATTTATTGCATAACATAAATAATTACTGAGAGGAATAAATATAAAAATAACCAGCAACAACCATAAACACATAAACACAAATGTTTATCCAGGAAAACCCCAAATCTGAGGAAAAACCCAACCTAATAAAATCTCATTAGCATTGGCCAAAACCCTAGCCAATCCGACCAAGTGAGCCTTCACCGCTCACCTCCAGGTCTTGCATTACAATGAAGTCCTTCCAACCTTTTATAAGCTCCATTACATATAATACCACAGGCAGAATACTATAGGTGCACAATACCATGTGCCCCAAAACCATCACTCTTTAACCTGGTCAACTTTGACTCTATCCTAAGTCAAGTTTACCTAACAATTCCCCCCTTAAACTTGACTTGGGGTTCCTTGACTAACTCCAGCCAAACCTACTAAGTGAGAAAATCTCCCTCACTCTAGCCCTTACCCCCCTCAGAGTTTTTACCTGGGGTATTGTTAACCTGACATCCCCCCTATCACCTAGGTCTAACCCAAACTTTTCCGGTGATCACCAAGGGGTACACATGCCTTACTAGGTCTTGCAGTAGTATGCCCATTTACATGCAATAATTTTGACTTCATTAATTTTTTTTTGTTTATTGCTGCTACGATACTAATCCATCCTCTCTCAATTTGATGTGCTCAAAAACTTCTATTAAACCACTCCAACTGCGAGCCCTCGTAGATTCCAGCACTGGTAAATATTGCCAATGCACTGCGATCCTTGGCTGGAACTATCTTCCACACATTCTCCTTGAGGTTCTTCTACGTAAGATTGTTCCACCATTATTTTCAAACCTAGATCTGTAAAAGAAATTCTACATTGATCTCATCAGGCACTATAAACCCCTGACATCAAAGAATCCCTTTGAAGCCAATATCTAGCTCTGATACTAGTTGTTAAGAAATTTACTACATAACATAAATAATTACTGAGAGGAATAAATATAAAAATAACCAGCAACAACCATAAACACATAAACACAAATGTTTATCCAGGAAAACCCCAAATTTGGGGAAAAACCCAACCTAATAAGATCTCATTAGCATTGGCCAAAACCCTAGCCAATCCGACCAAGTGAGCCTTCACCACTCACCTCCAAGTCTTGCATTACAATGAAGTCCTTCCAGCCTTTTATAAGCTCCATTACATATAATACCACGGGCAGAATACTATAAGTGCACAATAACATGTGCCCTAAAACCATCACTCTTTAACCTGGTCAACTTTGACTCTATCCTAAATCATGTTTACCTAACAAAGTCATGGTCACAGAGGGAGGAGGTGAGACTGAGACACATGCTGACAACCTTATGGTCACAGTCATGGTCACAGAGGGAGGAGGTGAGAAAACTAAAATACAACCAATCTACTATACATTGTTGTAATGGAAATTGAGCTACTTAAGCAACTGAATAATTAAACCATGAATATATGCTAGCATACATGTACAATAAAGAGGAGCCTTGGTTGCTAGGTTTGGGCCCTAACCCAAGAGCTTTATCCCTTTGAGTTAGCTCAATGATGGCTAAAAAAAAAACTCATTTTTATTATCAAAACCATCGATTACATCAAAGAATGTCACAAGTCTTGCAGCTCAAAAATAGAGTATAGTTTTACAATCAAAAATCTAAATCGTACTAAGGTCCTAGGCCTCTCTACTTATACATATGAAGTCTCCAACAAATTCCTTAATATTAGGGAGGGTCGGCTCCCAAACTCAAGATAAACTGGTGCTTTGTATTCCACTTGCTTGGCTGTCTTCTATTCCTCATGATTTGGTTGTTTGCACTCCGAGCTAATGGAGGAATATTCAAATGGAGGGGTAGTAAATGAGGAGGATTTACCTCCTATAATTCCTCTCCCTTGTCCCATTCGAGTTTTGACCAAGGTCTTTGCCAAAATTCCTTGCTTTTATCCTTTAATCCTACATTAAATGCACATTAGACCACAAAGAAAAATATCCAACTCTAACTCATCTCATAAAGAAAATATAATCAAAAGTATGCAATAAGTTGTGAGAATAGTTGGTTTGACTAAGCTAGGAGGTGAATTAAGGCCCATATAATTACCCAATGATGAGGCTCATCATCACCTCCCTACTAAAAGTGTTGCTCATCCTTTGAGCAACTTAGTTAATGTCCATGTCCTTCATGGCTCTGATAGCCTCTCCGACATCCCATGCTTTTGTTGCAGTCTCTTCTTCTTGTTCATAGAAGCCTGCTTTATTTTGTACTTCTTCCCACTGCCTCTTTTCCTCTTCTTCTTTTCTCCCTTCTAGCCTCCCTAGGAGTAGTGGTGGACTGAGTTTTAGGCCTATCCAATTGACCTTCAACCTTTGCATTCATTTCTTATACATAGGTGTCTTGTTGAGTGCCTCTCTCAACCTTTGAGGGAAGTCATATTCTCTGATCTTCAAGCTATGTGGCAATGTGTTCCATCTCCTTAGGTAGGCATGTATACTATCATCTCCTAGCAACCTAAACATATCTTCAAAATGTGAAATTTCTTGCTCTTGGGCAACAAGATATCTAGGTGCCAGTTGAGAATCATTTGCAATCAGATTATGGGTGCTGATTAGGGCTATGGTATTTGATTCTTCAGGTCTTATGAAAAGAGGTTCATTTTTCTCTCTGGCCAATATTCTTCTCATCTTTTCAGCCCTTGACTCCTCATGATTCATCCATGATGCCAAAGACATTAATTGTAGATCTCCTAGCTTTGCATTAGGGTCCCAAACATTCATGTCTGTGAGGGCCATGTTGTGTAAGTAAAACTCAGCCATTTTGGTTGTATCCTCTAGTGTACTTTGATCACAAAGATCAATAAACTGCTTGTAGTCCTGAAATGGCATGGTCCCCCTTTGAGCTAGTGTTTTAACCTAAAACTGCAACCATTGTTCTTTGAGGTAAAGAGCATAGGATTTAGCTGGCATCCTACACTGCATGGCTTCCAAGGAGAGGCTGGCCATACATGATAGTTGGTTCTCCCTTTCCTGCAGTTGTTCCCTTAGCCATGCATTTTCCCTCTCAAGTTGATCTCTCATTATTGCTTCTTTATCCCTTAAGCCACTTAGCTCTTTGCCCATTTCTTTGAGCTTCTCTTCCATGTGCCCATTGTCTTCCACCCTTTTTGACTTGGCTATTTGCATCCATCGGTGGCCCTCTCCTCAAGTTCTAAAAACAATAGGATGGCAAATTTTTGAGGTATCACCCTGCCTGCTTCAATAAAATGGTAGTAGGAGTCTAGGTTAGGTTGGGGGTTTGGTTCCTTTTTTTCAGGGTCTTCTTCTTTTGTTCTTTCTTCTCCCCTACCTTGCCTTCCAATTTTTGTGCTTCCTGTAGTTTTTGCAGAGTATCTTGTTGGATTGTTTTTGCTTCCTGTAGGTTTTGTTGTGGATCTTGTAGGATGGCCTTACCCTTTAACGAAGTTGATCTGGTACTAGGCCTCCTTACATAGGTAATTGGTGACTTAGGGGAAGGCATTTTGTCTCTTGGTGTAGGGGAATCTTCAATCTCAATAGGAGCTTTTGTGGATATTTGTGGCTTCCCTTGTTTGATTCTTGTGCTCTTTCTTGTTTTGAAATATAGTTGGGCTTGCCTCCTTCTTTTCCCTTTTTACTTGACTGAGGTGCTGAGAGCAATGAGGGTAGTTGTTGCCTCCCTCTCAATAGCCTCTAGAGACACCCTAGGTGACTCCTCTTTGTGTTCTTCTTTTTATGTTTCAATGCATTCCTCCTCTACGTTTTTCTTGTCTCCTTCCACCTGCTGTTCTTCCTCATCCCCATTAGTTTCATCCTTAGTTTCCTCCTCTATTTCATCATCATCCTCCTTCTCTTATCTCTCTTCTTCTTCTACTTCATCATGTTACTCTGTGTCAGCTTCTTCTTCTTCATCAATCTTATCCTTATCTAACTCTGTATCTTCCTCTTACTGTTTTGCCTCCTCCTCACTGACAGAAGGAATAACATCATAAGTGAGGGTTTTGATGTCATCCTCTGCTGGCAAGTCTCTGAAGATTGACCATGCCATAGGGATTCTGAGGTTTTGGAGGGCATCCTCAATGAGAATCCTGATCAACCCATGGTGAGCCAATTGTTTTGAATTCCATTCCTTTACTTTGTTGCTGGAGTCTATGAGTGATTGCATCAAGAAATAGGGTATGTTGAGTCTTTGGTGAACTGGTGTTTCTATCCCAAATCTTAATTCTTCAAGGATCCTAAAATGGTAGCCATAAACAACACTATATATACCCTCACATGAGATATATTTGATGAGTTGGTAGCCTACCTCAATCCATGGGTATGGTAGAATGTCCCTCCTTACTCCATTTTTATCCATTGTGGGTTCCTCACCTTCTAAAAAAAATTTCATTTTTTCCACCTGACTGTCTGCTTTGTCTTCTTTTCTCCATGGAATTCCTAGGCGAAGTATGGTGACCCTACTGATGAGCTCTAGGGTGATATCTATAGTGAGGCCTCTAACTAAAATAGTGGCATGGATTCTGCTGTGTGGAGTGAGGGAGTGAGAAAATTCTTGAGCCGCCTCATCATCATACCCTGTGAATTTCTCGAAAAACCCCATCCAGTTATGTCTTGTAAAGATTTCAAGCACTTGGGGGTGTTGTTGTATCCTCACAGTGTTTGTGGATTCTCTCCTATTAAACCCTCCTGTCATCTTGCTAGTGAGGCTTGAGGAGAAAATGAGAGGGTTGACACACAGACAAAAAAAAATTCACAAGGAAAACAGAGTTTACTATGTATGTAATTCACCTGCCATAGTTACTAAATTCACTATATTTTAGAGGATTTCTAGTTCATTTGCTTGTAAATGGGGATGGATTTTTATAGCCTACCTCTTTAGAATGGTGGCAGTGGGAAATTCTTGTGATATCTCCTCTTGATCTCTTCTCTGCATATCCTGTAGACTGCCTTTGTGTATCCTATAGACTACTCCTGTAGATTGTTCCTGTAGGAATGCTTGTGCATGCTCCTACAGAAATTCTCTTGTAGAACGATGGATCCTTGCTTCCAGTGGGTAGCCAGAGTTATGAGAGCAACTTGAATGAGGGAGTTTTGAGGAGGTGGAATGCATGAGTGCATGCAAACAATGTTTTATTTCCCTTTATGGTGTTTATGGTGTTTCGAGGTGAGGTGGTGTGCTGGTAGCAGAGGTACGTTGCCATTTTTGGACCATTGGTCCCCACTACCACCTCATCATTTCCACTCCTCGTAATTAGCTCCCACCTCATAGATCCATAGTTTTGCATGTGATGACTGAAAGAAGGTGGCCAAGTTAACTAGCCACCTTTTCACTTATAAACCAACCATCTCATAACCCTTACAACTTTTGATCAGATGATGCATATGAGTGAGTGAGCAGGATACTTACTTGTGGTTTCGATGCCATGCTACAATTGTCAAAGATCAGAGGTGCTGCATTGTTTATTTGCTGCATGGTAATTCTTCTTCCTCCTCTTGTTGTCTGCTGATGTTTTCTTGGCTTTTACAGGTGTCTATGACTGAATATCTGATGCTGCTACTACTGTGGAGCTCTTGGATTATCCTAGCGAATGCATGTAGCTGATGATTGACATCTTGTGGGATAGACTGGTACAGGATGTCCTGTAAATGCTTCTCCATCAGAATTCCTTAATCATGTTGTTGGTTGGGTTGCGAGGATGGTGCAACGAATGGAAAAAGGGAGTAGGAGTGTGTGTGGAGCAAGGTACATTCAAGTAATGCTCTTACTCTCCTTTGTTTTTCCTTTTTTTCTCCTTTTTTTTTTTTTTATACTTTTTTTAAACTTATCTTTTTTTTTTTTGAATGGTGAGTGCAGGGATGATGATAATGAATGAGGTGAGGGGTTAGATCATGTTTAGGATGAAATTTAGGGACCTAACAAACCTACCATGTGCCCTCGGATTGCTTCCTGTAGGTTTTCTAGGCCACTATAATTCCTGCAGGATCATCTTGTAGGTTTTCAGGGGATCCTGTAGAAAACACAGTATATGCATAAATTGAAGCAGTGGAGTGGAAAACAATAGAAATGATGGAGGGATGCATTGTAAGGAGTGGACGAGATGGATGAGTGTGAGGTAGGGTTCCCTTGGGATCCTCTTTTTGCCCCTTGACTGTCTTTCTCGCCCACTTGCAAATAAAAATTATATCTGTTTCTCTCTCTCTCTCTCTTTTCTTGAAAAACACCTTAGCTGCCTCAGGGAGGTTTTCACACTAGATGTTTTCTGTGGCCACCTCAAAGAAGGTTTTCACCAAGGAATCTTCTTATTCTTCTTTCTACTTTTTTTTTCATCATTGGGCCGCCTCACGAGGTTTTCAACCCACAGACGGGACTCAGGCACCTCATGGAGGTTTTCACCTAAGTCCTTATTCTTCTTTTTTTTAGTGACACGATGAGGGAGGAGCTGGAACTTGCTCCACCATCATCACTGTTTTATTGATATTGTCAATGAACTCTTTCTTTGATAAATGCCTCTTGTACATTTTCAATTGGTGCCCATTAACAAGCAATGGAATGGATTCTTCATCCATAGTTCTGATTTGCACTGAACCATTATCATGGCATCTCTCCACCACATAAGGTCCGAGCCATCTTGTCCTTAGCTTGCCCTTGAAGTATTTATACCTAGAATCATATAACAATGCCCAATCACCCTCTTGAAATTACTTCTCCTTAATATGTTTATCATGCCAGATCTTCCTCTGAAGCTGAACTATCTCTGTATGTAGGAGGGCTTGCATTCTGAATTCATCCAAGCCATTCAATTGGAACAATCTTTCTTTCTTTGCATTAATGAGATCTAAATCTAGTTGGGCTGCCATCCTTAATGTGTTGTATTCAAACTCAATGGAAAACAAATCCTTTTTCCCATAGACCAGCTCATAGGGTGTAAATCCAATGGTGGTCTTCCATGTTGTATTATAGGCCCAGGTGGCCTCAGCTAGTCTCTCTGCCCAATCCTTTGTTATGAAACCAGCTCACAAAAATATAGAAAAAATAGATCAACGCCAAAGAAATAATCCTCTTCGAGGGGGAAAGCTCATTTACATTACACAAATGAACAATTCTTGGATGATACAAATGACAAGACCTCCTTTCTATATATAGGAATCTAAGGGGTCATAATATAATCAGATCCAACATAACAATAATAATGTAAGGGCACAATAATAACAATAGTGGGCTTCTATGTGGCACAATAATAACAATATGGGGACTACATGGGCACAACAATATAATAAGGGGGTTGTACTAATAACAATAAGGGGTTACACTAGTAGTATAGGGGCCTAACATGCCCCTCTCCTTCAAAAAGTGTTGTCCTCAACGCTTGAGTAGTTATGGATGCTTCTGTATAAAATTCTTGTCCTCCCATGTGAAATCTTCGGCGGGTAAGTTCTTCCACTTGATGAGATACTCTGAAATTGATCGATTTCATAGCTTTCGGGTTCTCACTTCTCTTACTACTCCAGGTTCCAATATGATTTTTCCTTCCTTGTCAAGTTCTAGAAATATTGTTTGAACTGGGATCTTCTCATTATGTAAGGTCTCCATTTCTTAAGTGCATGTAGTCTTGCCAACATTTCCTTCTCATAAATAACTTTGTGTAAATACTTTCCTTTCATTGGATGGCTTTCGAATGCAGTGGATCTTTCTTCTTGTGTTAAAACATCACCAATTCCATTTCCTGATGCATCATATTCCACAACAAAGGTTTTTGTGAAGTCTAGCGTAGCTAAGACCAGTGCTTTGCACATTGCCTCTTTAAGATGTTCAAAAGCCTTTGTTGCTTCTAGAGTTCATGAAAATGCATCTTTTTTCAATAATGTTGTTTTCATAATTTCTTTAGTCTTCATTCTTATTTGAAGATATCCTGAACGAAGATCCAACTTGGTGAAGTAAATTAATCCATGCAATTCATCCAATACTTCATGAATGACACGAATGGGAAATTTATCTTTAATAGTGAGTTTGTTGAGCTATCTATAATCTGGACACATGCGCCATGACCCATCCTTCTTGTGCATCAATACTACTAGAGCAGAGAAATAACTTTGACTAGGTTGAATTATACCAGCCTCTAGCATTTCTGCAACCATACGTTCAATTTCACTCTTTGGGAATAGGGATATCTGTAAGTCCTAATGTTTGGAGGAAGACTTCCTGGAATCAAGTGAATATAATGATCATGATCACGAATAGGTGGGAGGCCTTTGGGAGTCTCCAATACCTTGGAATGATCATCCAAGACTTTTTGGAGATCTAGAGAAATAGATGATTTCGATGTGGGAACCTCTAGCGAACATAATTGCGTAATTATGCCTCATTTTTCTTTCTTTAGAGGCTTTGTCAGTCTGTTACAGCTTATTATCTTTCCTGGTTTCTCTATGATACCCCTTATATCAACTTCCTTTCCTTCCGAAGAAAATTTCATGAGAAATTCTTGAAAATTAAAAGCTATTGTACCCAAGGATTCTAGCCATTGGACACCTAATACAACATCAACACCATGCATTGGAATGGAAAGAATTGGGCTATTCAATACATATTCTCACATGGACAGCTTGATATTATGGCACTTTCTAGAGAAATTTATGGTTCCTCCACTTGCAACCATCACTTGACACTCTAGTGCTTGATACAGGAAGCAATTCAATTCCTTGGCTATCTTACAATGAATAAAATTATGGGTACTGCCCGAATCAATCAACATTATTACCTTTTTCTTCTTGATACGTTCTTCTATCTTGATAGTTTGAGTGGTAATTCCAACCAATGCATTACAAGATATGGTCAAATTCATTTCTTCTTTCTCGATGTGATCTTTCACTTCTTGAACGTTTTTCTTCTTGATATGTCCTTATATCTTGAGAGTTTGAGGAGTCGTAATTATTTCCAATGCTTTACAAGATATGGTCAGATTCATTTCATCTTTCTCTAGGGTTGGTTCTGGTGTATATCCTCTTCTTTTAATTTTTCTTTATCCTTTTCTTCCTACTCTTCACAATCTATGTAAAATAATTTCTTCTCAGCACACTTATGACCTTTAATGTATTTGTTATCACAATTGTAACAAATCTCTTTTGCTCTTTTTTCTTACAATTGTTATGGTGTCAACCTTGTAGGTTATGGAAAACTAGGAGAAACAACACTTCCATCTTTATAGTTGTGATGGGTGGACATCCTTGTTGCCATAATTTTTCTTTCCACTTTTCTTTCCAACCTGAATGTCTTCTCCAATGAATCAGGTTCCCAAAGACAAACCTCATGTTGAATGTTATCCTTTAAAGTCCCTATGGAGACATCAATCCTCTACTTCTCTGGAATATGATTTTCCCTTATATTCAATTTTTGAATGTCCTTAATGTGCTCTGTCATTGACCACTTTTCTTTGAGATTTATTAATTGGCTAAAGAAGGTGTTTCTCTGTATCCTCATAATGTGATATCATTTCCTCCATTAAAATTGACCATGTAACAAGTGTTTTACGAGAACAAAGCCCTTTATACCATATAAATTGATCTGGTTCTAAATATAAAGAGGAAATATGTACCTTTTGTAATAGTTTCACCTCATGTAGATCAAAATATTGCTCCATATGTAGTATCCAATTTATCGGATCCTTGCCATCAAACTTCCTCATATCGTCTTTTTTTATTTTAGGAGCTCAATCTTGAAACAAATGTAATTCTATAATTTATTGATCTTCCAATTCTACAATCATGATCTGTAGTAGCCCTCTGTGTCCTCTTTCCAATGCCACCAGTCTGATGGAAATTGGATTCTCCAAGAAAAAGTTATGCACAATCTCCCAGGATGACTTGATTATATACCTTTTCAAAAGATCGAACTTGTATGAAGTGCCACGTGTCACTATTTTTACCTTCGGATCTGAAAAATATACACATAAAACTAAAGTTTGTCCTCTTTTTGTAACTTCATACGAAATTTCAATCTGATGCTCGGAGACAGTTATGACAATTTTCACTAGGTCACTTGTTTGGGATGTAATTTGGGAACCTGCATAAAACCTAAATGTCTTGGATTGTATCTCCCAAAATATAGAGAAACAAGATCTGAAATTCAAGCCCATGCTTCCCCATGAGTTCTTCTCAAATGGGTTTTAATTCCATAGTTTGAACCTTCATAGAAAACAAATTATAGTGACAAGTTCACGATGACCCGTTTGAGATGAAATTATGGAGCTTGCAAAAAACCCTAACTTCCATACATCATATCTCTGAAAATATAGTGATACAAGATATGAAATTTGGAACCGAGGTTTAGCGAGATTTATTCTCAAATGGGTTTCTTTCTTAGCTTCTGAAATGGCATAGAAAGAAAGTTATAGTGAAAATTCCACGAAGACCTGTTTCAAGCAACGAGACCCTAGAATCCAAAGCTCTGATACCAAATGTTATGAAACCAACTCACAAAAAGATAGAAAAGATAGATCAACGCCTAATAAATAAGTCTCTTCGAGGGGGAAACCTCCTTTACATTACACAAATGAACAATTCTTGGATGATACAAATGACAAGACCTCCTTTCTATATATAGGAGTCAAAGGGGTCATAATATAATCAGAGCCAACATAATAATAATAATGTAAGGGCACAATAATAACAATAGTGGGCTTCCATGGGGCACAATAATAACAATATGGGGACTGCATGGGCACACAAATATAATAAGGGGGTTGTAATAATAACAATAAGGGGTTACACTAGTAGTATAGGGGCCTAATAATATGTAGGAGGGCCCGCATCTGAATTCATCCAAGCCATTCAATTGGAACAATCTTTCTTTTTGTGCATGACTGAGATCCAAATCTAGTTTGACTACCATCCTTAATGTGTTATATTCAAACTCAATGGACAACAAAGCCTTTTTCCCATAGACCAACTCATAGGGTGTAAATACAGTGGTGGTCTTCCATGTTGTATTATAGGCCCAGGTGGCCTCAACTAGTCTCTCTACCCAATCCTTCCTATTGCTGCTCACTACCTTGGTTAAGATGCTCTCTAGTGCCCTGTTGGTCACCTCCACTTGCCCATTAGCTTATGGATGATAGGGAGTGGAGGTCCTATGCTTTACTTTGTGATGGCTGAGAAGTTCTTCAATCATGTTGGAGGTAAACTAGCTACCTTGGTCTGTGACTAGCTCTCTTGGGTACTCAAATTTGTAGAATACATTCTCCCTTAGGAACTCAGCCACCTTCTCTTCTGTTTCTGCTTTAATTGCCTTGGTTTCAGCCCACTTATTCAAATAATTAGTGCACACAATTATGTACTGTTTTTGGTTTGAAGGAGTGTTTATAGGCCCAATGAAGTCCATGCCCCACTTGTCAAATGGCTCGAAAGTCACTTGAGGCTATAGGGGAATTTCATCTCTTGGAGTAGACTTTCCCATCCCCTGGCACCGATCACACCGACTAATGTACTTTTTCACATCATGATGTAGAGTGGGCCAATAATAGCCTACTTGTAACACTTTGAATGTTGTCCTCTTTGCTGCAAAGTGACCTCCACAAGGCCCATGATTATAGGTTTGAAGGATGTCAAAAACTTCCTCTTCCCTTACACACCTTCTCAAGATTTGATCTGGGTGAACTTTGAAAAGATTGCACCCAATCCAGGTGAAGGGGGCGCTTTTTCTGACTATATTTCTCTTTTATTTGGAGGGCAAGTTTGGTGGGAACTGTGTTGATACCAAATAGTTTGCTATATCAGAAAACCATGGAGAGAGGAAATAGCAAACAAGTGCTCGTCTAGTAACTAGTCATCCACCATTCCTTCTTCACCTGCGGGTAGATTCACCCTAGATAAAAGGTCTAAAACAAAATTTTCTTTACCAAGCTTATCAACAATGGTTAGATCAAACTTTTGTAATAAAAGTAACCACCTTATAATTCAAGCATTCACATCTAGTTTGTTCATTAAATATTTGATTGCAGCATGGTCAGTGTGCACAAATGTTTGATAGCCTATAATGTAATGCCTAAATTTGTTTAATGATTTCACAATAGCCATGAGTTCCTTTTCAGTCACTGTATAATTTACCTTAGCCTTTAACAAGTTCTTACTGATAAAATATATGGCATAGGGATGTTTCTCCTCTATGTGACTTAAGGCTGCTCCTATGGCTTTATGTGAGGCATCAACATGAATATGAAAAGGGAGGGCCCAGTTTGGGCCTCAGAGAATTGGTGTAGTGGTTAACTTATCCTTTAGAATGTCTAAGGCCTCTTGACAATTTTTTGACCATATAAACATAGAATCCTTGGCCAACAACCCAAATAAAGGAGAGGCCAACTTGCTAAAGTCCTTTATGAACCTTTAGTAGTATCTAGCTAACCCTAAGAAACTCCTGACATCTCTCTGCTTTTGCAGAGGTGGGACCTTTTGGATGATTGCTATTTTTTTCGGGTCCACCTGCAATACGGTCCCTTCAGTCATCAAGAATTCATATTTTTCTGGACTGAGAGACAGGTTCATTTCAATGCATTTGGGCAATACTTTGCCTAGGTTTGTTAGGGCTTCTTGAAAATCACAACCATAAAGCGTAAAATCATCCATATAAATTTCCACCGCATCATTTACTAATTCGGCGAAAATACTCAAGACTGCTCTCTGGAAAGTGGCGGGGTCATTACATAGGACAAAAGGAAGGATCCTATAGGCAAAAGTACCCCAAGGACAGGTGGATGTGGTCTTATCCTGGTCTTCTAGGCAGATTTGGATTTGGTTGTTCCCACTGAATCGATCTAGGAAAGAAAAAAACTTTTTCCCTACCAGGCCATCTAGCACTTGGTCGATGAAGGGTGGGGGAAAATCATCCTTCTTTGTGGCTTTGTTTAACTCCTTGTAATCAACACAAATTCTCCACTTACCATTTTTCTTGGGAACTAACACTAAAGGAGAGACCCACTTACTATCGGAGATAGGGTAAATGAATCTTGCATCTAGCAGTTTTTGCAATTCTTCTTTGATTATATCTTTAAGAGTTGGATTGATCCTCCTTTGTGGTTGTTGGACTGGCTTGCAACCTTATTTTATATATATGTGGTGAGTACACATTGAGGCTTGTACTCCTTTCATTTCCTTGTAACTCCAAGCGAAGGCTTCTAGGTTTTCTCTCAACATGTTGCATAGCTTTTCCTCTTTGAGAGCAGAAAGAGATGGATTAATTTTCAAGGTTTTCTCTGGGCCAAATTCTATGGTTTTGACACGAAGTGGGTTGGGATCAGCCAAGAATAAGTCAATTGGATGATTGGTTTGGGTTTCCCTTACTTATTCTTCTAATGGTAATGATTCAAGAGTTGGACTTTGGAGCAGGTGTTCAATTAAGTCATCCTCATCTTGCTGTCATCTTCCTATGGTTGCTTCCAAAGCATAAAGTTGGGTGAAATAAACCTCATATTCTTCCTCTTCCTCCAACCATAAAGGTAAATCATGCTCTAGAGAAGGTTGAGCAGGAGGGTATAGGACTAACTATTTGGACATATGCCCATTATTGCTGGTCATATTCCTAGCTCTACAGCAAATGTAAGCACTAGCTGTGGCCAACCATGGCCTCCCAAGGATGAGATGATAACCAGTAAGTTTATCGTTAGGTTGGAGA
>Ga0115851_100125_pt1 | contig 24992 bp, 19 predicted proteins | sample InSIn2gowninarea_FD_83865 | JGI IMG/M metagenome (GOLD analysis project Ga0115851, IMG submission 83865)
AATTGTTACACCTAGAAAATCCAATGCCACAATAGAAAAAGAACCACATTCAATACCGTGCATGCAAAATCTAGCAAGGAAAATAAACATGCAAGTAGATACCTGCAATGAATCCTATTGTATATGCTTGATCCTGCCTTTCCTTACTTGATCTTTGCTTCCTCTTGCCTTCTTTGCCTTTCTTGATTCAATGAAAAAAATGCTCCAAGGAAACTCTAAGTGTCCAAGAGTATGAGAGAGAGAGATAATAATGAGAGAGCTGCAAAACTAAACTGACAAAAGGTTACCAATTGATCCTCAGAATCCTTTTTATGGATGAGCCCTCTATTTTCTTCATTTTCCATTTTTTCTGTCATTTTCCTCCTCACATGTAACCTATGACCTTTCACCTTCTTTTCTCCTAATTTCTGTTATTTTCATAAATAAACGTGCCAAAAATTCCATTTTTCCTTTCCAAAGCTTTATTCATTGCATTTTCCAATTTCCTTAGCCATGTTGTAATGGGGTTCTCATGTTTTGGTTGAGTTGGATTTTCGGATGGATTTGAAGCTAAGTGGGGTAGATCTCTAAATGATAGAGCACATACCCTAGTGGTCCCTGGACTGGAATGTGGATCATAGTAGAGCCATTGGCTTAGTGACTCTTGAGCCAAATTGTGGGTTGTGTGAAGCGAGGATTGTGTTTCCTTGGTGGGCCTAGGAATCCTTCCCTGTGAATGGCAGGATATATGGTAAAGCCAAGAGGTGGTTTTCTCTCCATTGGGCCTAGTAATCCTAGGTTTAGGATATGTGATAAAGCCTAGAGAGTGGGTCTCGTTTTAGGGCCTAGTGATCTCGGTTTGGATTGTGATAAAGACTGAGAGATTGGGAGATAGGAAAATTCCTCATGGTGTAGGTGGAGAAATTAGGTGGAATTCATGCTTGTTTGGACTAGTGATCGGGTGGAGATCACGGTAAAGCATGTCATGATGTGTTCATTGTGTTGGCTTAGTGATTTGGGATGGATTATGGTAAAGCTTAGTTTCTATTGATGAGGGAGAGGTGGTTTAGCCTCAGTATGCCCTGGTTGAGTTCTTTTGGTTTGAGTCCCACATTCATGCTTGAAATATGGAATGGGGGTGATTGGTTGAAGCAAGACTTGGCTCAACCAATCTATGGGCAGATGGAACATGGTAGTCCCATCTCCGGTTGGTTAATTGCATTCATTAATGAGAAATTCATTACCTTTATTTTCATGTGTAAGTGTACTAATGAATATGTGGATTTTGATGGCTGATATGTTTATGGTATTTCTATTCCTATTATATTGGTTACATGTATGTTTTATGACAACAACTATGTATGGCTCTCAACATGTTTTTACTTGTATATGAATGGATAATGTGTCTATGACCTAATAGATGATAATGAAGCAAATGACATGAGGGAACAATAGTTCATAATGATTCTCAGATAAGTATGAGATAACTATACTTAATTATGTTGTTTACACCTATAGGTTACATGTTGATGATATGTTTGACGAAATGCCTATCATGGCTAGTAGGGTTCTGGTTAAGGTCTTGTTCAACTTAATTCTTTTGCATCATTGTTTCTCTATACTTTTACTGATTTTAAGCTATCACTCCATTCTGGGCAGTGACCTAGGTTCTCGGCCTGAAAAAGTTGCTCAAATCGCGAGGTCATTGGCACAAAACTGGTAATTTTAGTCTCTGTTCACTGGCAGGAAAGCCTATGAGAGTGAATTTGGGTTTCTGGTCACTCCCTTGCTTATAGCATGAGAGCAACTGTGACCTAAGAGATCAAAAACATTATTGGGACCCATGGACAAGTTGTCTAAGTGGTTGACATGTCTCCTGAGGATTCTGAAGCTAATGTTGGATGACTGTGTGTGATTTTTTTGTTGATTCCACTTCCTTAAGGTCATATATTAGGTCAAGTCTAATCATAGTAGCCTCTCGTTGCATGTTTACCTCGGTTGGCATGGTTACTTGGATAGATGTGGTAGGAGGGTGTTACATAGAAAATCATTAGGAGAAGAGATGTCATATTCCATGAAAATGCCTTGTATAAGGATCAGATGTAGGGAAAGAAATAGGAAAATGAAAACAAAGAATACAAAGTGCTTGATGAGATAAAGAAAAAAGTAAAGGTGTATAAAAATAATAATGATCAACAATCACAACAACAACAGGCACCTCAAACACCTGAAAGTGGTGTTACAAGATATACTAGGATAAGCAGACCCCCTGAATGATACTCACCTTCATTATATTATGTATTTTTTACTGATTTTGGTGAACTAAAAATATATGAAGAAGCAATCCAGGTAGAAACTAGGAAGAAGTGGGAGCAAGCCATGGAAGAAGAGATGGACTCCTTGATGCATAAGAAAACTTGGGACTTAGTCAAGTTGCCCAAAGGTAAAAGAAGACTGTAGAATAAATGGGTTGATAGGTTGAAGGAAGAAGATGGAGAAAAATAGAGGTATACGGGTAGACTTGTGGTGAAGGGGTATGCATTAAATAAATGTATAGACTTATGATTTTTTTTCTCCTATTGTTAAAATGACTTCAATTAGAACTAATTTAAGTCTAATGGCAATAAAATATTTGCATCTTGAGTAGTTAAATGTAAAGATAACCTACTCCATGGGGATTTGGAGGTAGAAATATATATGCAATAGCCACAAGTGTATGAGGTCAAAGGGAAGGAGAAATTAATGTGAAAGTTGAAGAAGAGATTGTATGGATTAAAATAGGCTCCAAGGCAGTGGTATCTAAAATTTGACATATTTATGTCTAAACAAGGTTATACTGGATCTCAATTTGACCATTGTGTTTATCTTAAAAAGGAAAATGATGGAAGCTATATTATATTATTATTATATGTAGATGACATGCTTGTTGCAGGGTTTAACATGTAGGAAATAAATGTGATCAAAAGAAAATTGGAAAATTCATTTGCAATGAAGGATTTGGGTGTTGCAAAGCAAATCCTTGGTATGAGAATAACTAGAGACATGAAAAATCACAAATTAACATTGTCTCAAAGTGAGTACATAGAAAAGGTGTTGGAAAGATTTAACATGTAGAATCCAAAACTAGTTAGTACACCTTTGGTTAGCCATTTCAATCTAAGTAAGGAGATGTGTCCCAAGACCCAGGAAGAGATGGATTATATGTGTAAAGTTCCATATGAATCAACAATTAGAAGCTTAATGTATACAATGGTATGCACAAGGCATGATATTTCACATGTAGTGGGAGTTGTAAGGAGGTACGTGAACAATCCAGAAAAAGAACATTGGATGGAAGTGAAGTGGATTCTCAGGTATTTGAGAGGTACCACAAATTAATCATTATGCTTTGGTGGTTCAAACATTTCTATACAAGGATATGTTGATGCAGATATGGTAGGTGATAGAGATAACAAGAGGAGCACCAAGGGGTATTTGTTTATTGTAGGTGGAACAACTGTAAGTTGGGTTTCAAAATTGCAAAACATTTTTCACTTTTAATAATGAAAGTAGAGTATGTTGATAATACAAAGGCTACTAAAGAAATGATTTGGTTACAAAGGTTTATGGATGGATTGGGCAAGAAGCAGGAGATGGGAAGGTTATACAATGACAACTAGAGTGTCATTATCCTTGAAAAAAATCAGCATTTCATTCCAAGACTAAACATATACAACTCAAGTACCATTTCATATAGTCGTTGTTGGAAGATGGACAATTGAAGCTAGAAAAGATACACACTAGCCAAAATCCTGTAGACATGTTAACAAAAGTTGTCACTAGGAAGAAACTAAGATTCTTCTAAGTTTCATTTGGTCTTCAAGTATGATGGTGAATATGAGAAATAACTAGGTCCAAGTGGAGTCATTTTCCAACAAGTGAAGAAATGATGGAGTTTATATAATCAGTCTCTAAGTGGGAGATTATTGGGTGTGGAGTTTGATTATCTTCTTGATTCAGAGGTCTCAGTAAATTGGACCCCAGTTCCTAAACGGGGCAGCAACGCTACTTGTATGATGTCCGTTAGGGGCATCCGGGGTGGGGGGGAGGGGTGGGGAGGTGACAATGAATTTTAATGAACCCCTCACCCCCCTTGAAGCTAAAAATAGATGAAATTTTTTGTTTTAAAATATTTTAATTTCCTAGTCAATATGGCTTGTTCATTACGCTGACGAATTGATGGTAGAAGTTATGTTAATTTAGGGTTTTTTTCCCTAGAAGAAAACCCTCAGTTTATATGAGGGAATTGTATTGCAGTTGTGAATTGTTGAAGTTTGTAGGTCTACCAGTCAGAACCCTCCATACACTTTACTGATTTATTCCTACCTACTTGTTCCATTACTTAACAAGTTATTTACAATGTAAATACTAAAAATAAACACTAGTGCATGCTCAACATATTACAGATCAACAACTGAAGGAAACAGAAACAATCACACCAAATGACACCGTTATTTTTGGACCAATGTCCTTGGAAAAACCGAATGCGGGAAAATTGGTGCAACTATCTGAGGGTTTTCTTATTAAGTGATTTGAGAGTACAATCTAGGTGCCAAATCTGGCTTACCCAATAGAGAAGTTCCTTGGGAGTCGTACCTCTCAGTTTGAGACAAATTCCCTAGCTGAAACCCTGGATAAACCTTCCAGGAGCTCCTCAGCTCCAATTTGCCCCAAAAACCTCAGTGTCTTCCTTTCTGGACTGCGTTAGCCTCTCTTTGCCGAGTGCTACCCCTATGTCACCATGAATGGGCCTGTGTTAGCCTTAGGAGGCCCTGTATCAGCATTTTGGCCTTCTATGTCAGCAAGGCTGGCCTCTCTGAAGTAATGTGTAACTCCTGACTGCTTGTGCGTGGCCCTGTGTGAGCCTTGGCTCCTATTGCATCACTCTCTCTGGCTCCTGCGCTGCTCTCCCAACACTATCTTTGCCTCTTTGTCTCTCTGTACTCAATTCCCCTCAGCTACAACTCTGATCAATGATTATATCTCTCTTAGCTAACCCCGCTCTAGAGAATAAAATGCCTGATCACTCCGGTGTGTTCTCCAAGTGACCCTCAAGCCTCCTCTTATACTTTTCTCGTTGACATATCAATGGCTGAGATTAAGTACCTAATCAAAGGCTAAGATTATATTTGACTTGATCCATGTCTTTTGGAACATTCTAACATAGTTTCATATTAATTCACATTAATATTTTAATTTCCTTAAGTTTAGACTTAGGGACTCCATTAAAAATATTAATTATTTTAATATCTCTTGAAATATTTAGAATTTTCCCAAACCCTTTATGGGTATTAGAGATCTCATGTGCCCCAACCTCTCCACCAAATTTCATGGCTAGAGCACACTCGACGCTACCCCAAATCAACAATCCCTCTTAGTGAGGACTGTGCTCTAGCAATACTCCTCACTGAGTATTACTCTGATCATCTGGCATCGGTCCCTGTATTGATGCTTGGCCTGCTGCCCACCATCCTCTGCACTACTATATCCTGTACTACTGCCCATGGTTCTACCACTATCACTGATGCATCTGTACGACAGCTCCCTCTGCATCCGTGCTACTGCTAGTCCTTTCTCCCAACACTGCATCCGCACTGCAACTCCTCTCATCATGCTGCATCGTGCTGCCCACTGCTACACTGCAACTCAGTTACTGAGAAGTAAGTAACTGATCTCCCAACTCTAACCTCTCTGTTGGGTTAGAGACACCTGCTGATGCTAAAGATCTCTTTGCCACTGACAAGTGCTCTCTCTCTGACATTTGCACTACTGCAACAACTCCTTGCATCTCGCAATGTTGCACACCTCTCTGTGCCATCCTGCACTAGTGCAACACTCCTGTGCCTCTCGCACTGATACAACCTACTAACCTAGCATTGTCTCGGGACTCCTACATTATAGCTTTCTCTGTTGTTCCATCCGCATCCGTCTCTACCCACATTAGCCAGTTTTACTACTCCTCTTCGGGGCTTCCGTAGCAAGGTCTAAACCAAGAGGCTAGGTATCTCAAGGATCCTGCCCCTCATCTCTTGTAGTCCACCTGACTATAGCTCAATGTCTCCCCACTTCTACTCAAGTGGTGTGTGTGCACTCATGGCATAGTCATCGTCTATCCCCACTTCCTTCTCTGCTCTTGCTGGCACTGCCTTAGTCTTGGAAGACTCTCCCTTACTCTTCTTCCTTGGACATTAGGTCACATAATGACCCAGCTCCCCATAGTGGAAGAACTTGATCTTGGAGAGATCCTTCTTATTCTTCTTCTCTTGCTTTCCCTTAGAGGCTAGGGCAACATCTTCCTCCTCTTTGACTTTGATCCCCTTACTGCTGCTTCCTGTCTTTGACTATTGTTTGATCTCTTCTTGGCGAAGAGTTGCCCACATCTCATCCCAAGGTGGAAGTGTCCCTCTACCCAGTATACTCTAGAAAAATACCTCCCAGTCTTCTAAGACTGCATTTAGGGCTGTCCTCACCATCAATTTCTGATTTTACATGGCTTCTATAACAGTCAACTGATATCAGATCTTATTTAGTCCTATGAGGAAGGTGTCAATCGGTTCTCCCTTCTTCATGTGATATGACCTCAATTGATTCTCTAGTAACATCCTTCTCTGCACAGAATTATGTTGGTGCAATTTCTTTAGGGCCTCCCACATCTCATATGATGTTTCCTTCTTGGAAATGTGTGGTACTACATGGTCCTTGACCCCACCAAGGATGATGCTCTTGGCCCTTGCCATGTTTTCCTCATACTTGTCATTCTCTGTTGGGTCAAATCAGATAGCTATCATCTTCAAGGCAAAGTGCGTGACACGATTTCTGTCAAGTACGGATAAGAATCTAGCCTTCCAGACTGTGAAAGTTTGACGCACTGTCCAGTATATCATGGTCTCTTACTCTGTGTAGTGCCATGATGCTCTTCTACTTCCCTCTTGGAAGTTCTTGATCTGACTCCCTTTGAGTCTCGATTTCCCTCCTGGAAATCCTTCTCCCAATGTTGAGATGCCCCCTACTTTGATCGTCTATGCAACTGCACCAATGATCTGGATTTCTTGGCTAGAAACCCTTGGTATCAACTCCCTCATATTGGCCTTGCCCTATCAGGTACCGTTCTAACTACAGTACCTCACCAGCTTCACTCTGCAACATTCCCACAACCTTCTAAACCCTAGAAACCTGAAGGTGAGAGCTCCTAGGCTCTGTGTAATCCCAGCACCAGCAACCCGGCCTCCTTAGCCAACTATGTCAGCCCTCCTAGCTTCTGCGAGGCTCTGCGTGAGGTTGCCTTTGCCTCCCTTAGCCTCTACACTGCCTCTTCTTGGCTCGCCCTTGATGATGCAGGCACTACGTCACCCTTCTCTCGTTGCTGCTCTGCTAGAAACAACTTCTATCAATCGGGACAGTTGTTTCCTACTGCTATTGCTCTGCTCGGCTGATGTCCTCAGTTCTCTTGTGATCTGCAACCATGCTCTGATACCATGTTGAAGTTTCTAAATCTACCAGTTAGAAACCCTTCATGCACTTTAGTGATTTATTCCTACCTACTTGTTCTGTTACTTAATGTTATGCTCTTAACCTGCAAAATGATACCCAAATATAGAATATGCAAAGAAAAGATACCCAGAACATAGAATAACAATGATTTTGTTATTCAGAGAGTAATGTTCACTTGCCTCTTCGAGGGGGCAACTTCCAATAGAGCAGAGCTCGATTACAAAATAAGACACGATGCTCCTCACAGGGATTCTCTATCCTTTATATATGACTCATACATGCAATACCACGAATCAATACCGTGGGTTTTATTAATACCATCTATCTAATACTACGGCCCATTTGCAACTAACTGTGGTCCCGTCATTAATTGCGGGTTAACCACTTACAAATATTAATATGGGCTTTATTGACTCTTGATTATGACGTGATCCCATTACATAAATAAGGGGGTTAGGGTGGGACCCTAACATGCCCTCCCCCTTAAGACTAGCCTTGTCCTCAAGGCTAAAGCTGCGGGAACTGCTGAAGAATAGTGGCTGGTTCCCAAGTTGCATCTTCCGGAGAGGTGTCTTTCCATTTGACGAGGACATCGCAGGTGCTTGTCTCATGTGTCTAGGACCTGTTCGGGTTGAAGCCAGATTCACCCTTCTTTGTCCAATTTAGGTAGACTGGTTTGAATTCTGCAATTGTTCCCAATCACTTTCTTGAGGCACGAGACATGGAAAACTGGATGGATTTTTGCAGTAGGTGGCAAAGCCAACTTGTAAGACACTTCTCCAATGCGCTGAAGTACTTGTTATGGTCCGTAGAATTTTGGAGATAGTTTCTGACAACCCTTGTCTTTGAGTGATGTTTGCTTATATGGCTATAGCCTCAAAAAGACCTGATCCCCTTCTTAAAATTGGCGCTCTGAGTAATGCTAGTCTACCTGTTGCTTCATGCGTTTCTGAGCTTGATGAAGATTCTCTCTAAGATGGGCGAGCATGGTTGCGCGGTGTTGTAGGAGTTGATCCACTACTTGTACTTTTGAGCACCCCTTGAGATAAGAAGTAGGGGAAGGTGGGATTTGACCATATACTGCTTCATAGGGAGTCATTTTGGTGGTGGCATGATAGTTGGTGTTATACCACCATTCAGCCAGAGGTAACCACTGTACCCAAAGGTGTTGCTTTTCTGAAGTGAAACACCTAAGGTAGGTTTCTAGACATTTGTTGACGGCTTCGGTTTGACCATCCGTTTGTGGATGATAGGAAGTACTGAGTTTTAGTTGAGTGCCTTGTATCCTGAAGAGTTCCTGCCAAAAATTACTAGTGAAGATCGGGTCGCGACCGGACACAATAGAAGTGGGCATGCCATGCAATTTGAAGATCTGATCCATGAAAGATTGAGCGACCAAAGTTGGTGTAAACGGGTGGGGTAGGGCGCAGAAATGAGCATACTTCGACAGTCGGTCCACAACCACCATGATGACTGACTTGTTCCCTGACTTTGGAAGACTTGTAATGAAATCCATAGAAACCTCCGTCCAAATTGACATCGGAATGGGCAATGGTTGTAATGTGCCTGGTGTGTTGATGGTTTCCCCTTTGTGGCGTTGACAGAAATTGCATTCTGCTATGAAAGTAAGGATGTCCTTTTTCATGCCTGTCCAAAAAAATGATCTTCTGGTGCGAGCATATGTCTTCTGAAAGCTCGATTGTCCTGTAATGGGAGATGAGTGCAATTCTGCCAAAATGCGACTTTTGAGGGTGGATGTTGGTGATATTACGACTCTGTCCCTGTAGCGAAGAATATCATCCTGCCACGAGTAGCCCTTGGTGGAATTTGGATCTACCTGCAATTGAGAAATGAGTTGGGAGAGCCCTGGGTGTGAAAACCATTCCCTACGAGCCTCTTCAATCCATTCTGGAATGGGGAGGGAAATTGCTAGCAGAGTACTTTCCTCCTCAAATTGGCGAGATAATGCATCTGCTACATTATTGTCTTTCCCTTTCTTGTAAATGATCTCATAATCATATCCCAGTATTTTGGCGAGCCATTTATTTTGTTGTGGGGAGGATAGGCGTTGCTCCAGAAAATATTTAAGACTGTGATGATCTGTGCGGATTTGGAAACGTCACCCCAATAAGTAAGGTTGCCAGGTCTCGACTGCATGTAAGATGGCCATCATTTCCTTCTCGTAGGTAGATTGGCCCAGATTCCTCCCACTTAGTTGTTGGCTTGTGAAGGCCAAAGGTCGCCCTTCCTGCATTAAGACTGCCCCAATACCTGTACCCGAAGCATCACATTCAATGACAAAAGATTTGGTGAAGTCAGGTAGTGCTAAGATTGGAGTGGAACACATGGCATTTTTTAGACCTGTAAATGCCTGTTGTGCTTCCTCATTCCAGAAGAATGAATTTTTCTTTAGGAGTTGAGTGAGGGGCTTCGCTATGCGACCATAGTTGCGGACAAATTTACGATAATAGCCTGTGAGACCCAAAAATCCTCTCAAGCTCTTCAAGGTCTTAGGTTGAGGCCATTCCTGCATTGCCTGGATCTTTTTGGGGTCCACCTTGACACCTTCATGCCCCACAATGTGGCCCAAATACTCAAATTCTTCCATGCCAAACGAAAACTTTGACATCTTGAAAAATAATTTATGCTTGCGGAGCAGTTGCAAGAGTAGATCTACATGCTGAAGATGTGCAGCCCAAGTGCAACTATAGATGAGGATGTCATCGAAGAAGACAAGGACAAATTTCCTAAGATATGGTTTGAGAATGTGGTTCATAAGGCTCTGAAAAGTAGAGGGGGCATTACAAAGACCAAATGGCATGACCAGGAACTCATAATGGCCTTCATGAGTTCTAAAAGCAGTCTTGGGAATGTCGACTTCCTTCATGGGAATTTGGTGGTAGCTTGAGTGAAGATCCAGCTTAGTTAAGAATTTAGCCCCATTGAGTTCATCCAGCAAATCGTCAACCACCGGGATGGGAAATTTATCTTTGACTGTCAACTTATTGAGGGCCCTGAAGTCGGGACGCATCCACCACTCCCCATATTTCTTGAGCACCATGACCACTTGGGATGAATAAGGACTAATGCTGGGACAAATGACACCTGCTTCCAAAAGTTCCTTGATTATTTTTTCTATTTCATTCTTTTGGGTGAACGGATATCTGTATGGGCACAAATTTGGGGATTGGGCCTCTGGAACCAAGGTGATGCTATGATCATGTTCCCCTCGCGAGGGTGGAAGCTCATGAGGCTTGTCAAAGACTGGCAGATGGTTGTTTAAAATCTGTTGCATCTCAGGATGAATTGGCAGAGACTTGGTTTCGACTGCCTGGATGGCATTAAATTGAGCTACAATTCCATGATTGCCCTTTTTTAACAATTTTTCCATCCTATGCAAGCTGATGATAGAGGGGGCTCCCACCTGGAGTCCACGGAGGGTATGTGTGTAGTTGTTCTGCTTAAAACTCATATATAACTCCTGGAAATCCATTGTGATTGGCCCAAGAGTGCGGAGCCATTCAGCGCCGAGGACAATGTCGCAACCCCCCATGTGTATGGCAAACATGTGGGTTTTCAACTGATAATCCCCCATTTGAAGTTTGACATTTTCACAGTGGCCTTCACATTTCATTGTGCCCCCATCCACAATTTGGACTTGGAAGTTAGAAACTGCTCGTACAAAACAATGCACTGCTTCTGCGACTTTTTGATGGATGAAATTATGTGTACTTCCACTATCAATCAAGACTACTACTGGGCGATGTTTAATAAAACCTCTGATTTTGAGAGTTTGAGGGGAAGAAATCCCTGTCAACGCATGCAGCGAAATAACTGGTTCGTCACAGACATTGTCCTTTTGGTTGTCTTCTTCTAGCGCCTCATGTTCCTCAAGTGGTGGATCTTCCTCTGTTGAGCTGTAGTCAGTGGCATCAATTTGAAAAAATTTGGGCTCCTTGCATTTATGACCTGGGGAGTATTCACAGTAGTAACATAGTCCTTGCTTTCTTCTTTCGGCCATTTCCGCAGGTGACACCTTTTGGACCTTAAGTGTTTGAGTCGTGTTGTGAGCCTGTGGGGGGCGACCTTTAGCGGAGAAATTTGGGCGACTGTATTGGGCTGCTAATGCACGTTCCATGTTACGAGCTACCTTGCAAGCCTCCGTCCATGTGGAAGGGTGGTGCAGTAGGACTTGAGCTTTGATGGCTTCTTTAAGACCGCTGATAAAACATTCCGTGTAGAACAAATCTGAGAGACCCCAAGTGCGGAAGGCAAAGCCTTCAAAAGCTGTAATATATTCATCCACTGTACCAGTCTGTTGGAGCTTAGTAAGACGACCCAAAAAAGAAGATTCCTGGTCAAAGCGGTCTTGAAGAGCTTTTGTAAATTTGGTCCAAGTCCTAAAAGGTCCATTGCAACATTGATGCCATTCCCACCATTGCCACCTTTCATTTTCCAAGTACATGCTCCCCACCATAAGCTGAGTCGCATCATCTAAGATGCGATTCAGATTGAAATACTGCTCCATTTGTGCTATCCATGCCGACGGGTGAGAACCATCAAATTTATGCATATCCAACTTGGGAGGTCGCTGACTGGGTTGTTGGTGGGTGTGTCAAACATGAGGAGAGTGGCTAGACTCACCCTCATGGTGTCCATTGCCATTATATGCCTCCTTGTGGGTTGGCTCCTTACCCTTCGGGATTATGCTCTCGACCAGGCTACATAGTCCATTAAGCTGAATGTGGAGGGTTTGCATGGATTCTTCAAGTTTGTCCATCCTTTCATTGGCCATCGCTTGAGCTCTAGTTTCTACCATACACCAACCTGATGAAAATTGGGACCGCCTAAAAAATTTTCACTAAGAATTGAATGGTACCACCTTGCTCAGCTCGTCGTCCTGATTCTGATGGGCTAAATCACTAATAAGCGCCCCGGAGTTTTACTCCTTCCTTATCAATACTGCAGTCGCCAACTCCTCAAAATGTCAATGCGGCCAAAAGTCCTGCGAAAATTATACCCCGGTATAGGAACCCTTCACAACGACTCCGATCTGGTGGATCTGAGAGATCTGAATGGCGGATCGGATAGCTCTGGGTGGCGGAACAGATTGCTGCTGCGGATCTGATGGATATAATAGATCGAAATGGTTGATCTGTGAACTCGAGACTGTGGGACTGATGTCTGCTTCTGCTGCACCCCTTTGCACCAGCGGATCTGGAAGAGATGATGTGTGATCCCCCGATAGAAAAGGGAACTATGGTCTTAAGGAGTGTCAGGTGCTATAGATCGCAATATACATAAGGGTTTGGCAGTAGTACTCGGCCCAATGTTTCAGGGCTCTAACTAAGGAGGATCAACCATACCCTTAGCCGTACAAACGGACTACCCTATCGTACGGGCGAGTAATCTCTCCGAGTGCTATTCTCGGTGTACTGTAGCCGCAAGATGGCCGACGGTTTATCTATGGCGAGGTTTCAAGGGAGCCTAGGGGGCTTCCGATATACCTAGAGGGTACATGGAAGACAGTCTGTGCGCGATTCTGTCTAATGTGCTACTACTCGAAGGGGTACCCACAGGGGTTACAAGGGAGTCCAACAGACGTGACCACCTCTTGTATTTCCTACGTGCATGCCTCCCAAAATCCGCAGGTTTATGCGCTCAACAACAGATCTCGTGGTTTAAAGACGCTGGAACACGTCTCTAGCCAAAATTTTTTTTTGCTAAGAAATGGAGATCCCACCGGCCCTGGAAAGTGCTCTGATACCACTTGTTATGCTCTTAACCTGCAAAATGATACCCAAATACAGAATATGAGAAGAAAAGATACCCAGAACACAGAATATCAATGATTTTATTATTCAGAGAGTAATGTTCACTTGCCTCTTCGAGGGGGCAACCTCCAATAGAGTAGAGCTCGATTACAAAATAAGACACGATGCTCCTTGCAGGGAGTCTCTATCCTTTATATATGACTCATACATGTAATACCACGAATCAATACTGTGGGTTTTATTAATACCATCTATCTAATACTACGACCCATTTGCAGCTAACTGTGGTCCCGTCATTAATTGCGGGTTAACCACTTACAAATATTAATATGGGCTTTATTGACTCTTGACTATGACGTGATCCCATTACATAAATAAGGGGGTTAGGGTGGGACCCTAACACTTAACAAGTTATTTACAATGTAAATACTGAAAATAAACACTAGTGCATGCTCAACATATTATAGATCAACAACTGAAGGAAACAAAAACAATCACACCAAATGACACCGTTATTTTTGGACCAATGTCCCCAGAAAAACCTAATGCGGGAAAACTGGTGCAGCTATATGAGGGTTTTCCTATTAAGAAATTTCAGAGTACAATCTGGGTGCCAAACCTGGCTTACCAAATACAGAATTTCCTTACCAGTAGTACCTCTCAGTCTGAGACAAATGTCTTGGCTGAAATCTTGGATAAAACTTCCGGCAAATCCTCAGCTCCAATCTGCCACAGAATCCCCAATGTTTATGTTTCTGGACTGTATCAACCTCTCTTTTCCCAGCGCTGGCCCTACGTTAGCCTTTTGGCCTTCCGCGTCAGCAACGCTGGCCTCTCTGAAGCAATGTGCAGCTCCTAGCTGCCTCTGTGTGGCCTTGCATGAGCCCTGGCTGCTACTGCATCACTCTCTCTGGCTCCTATGCTGCTCTCCCGACACTATCTCCGCCTATCTATCTCTCTGTACTTAATGCCCCTTAGCTACAACTCCGATCACTGATTCTATCTCTCTTAGCAAACCTTGCTCTAGAGAATAGAATGACTAATCACTCTGGTGTGTTCTCCAAGTGACCCTCAAGCCTCCTCTTATACTTTTCTCGTTGACATATCAATGGTTGAGATTAAGTCCCTAATCAATGGGTAAGATTAGATACGGCTTGATCCATGTCTTTTGGACTGTTCTAACACAGTTTCATATTAATTCACATTAATATTTTAATTTCCCTAAGTTTAGACTTAGGGACTCCATTAAAAATATTAATTATTTTAATATCTCCTGAACTGTTTAGAATATGCCCAAACCCTTTCTAGGTATTGGAGATCTTGTGTGCCACAACCTCTCCACCAAATTTCATGGTTAGAGCACATCCGATGCTACCCCAAATCAACATGAATTATTATTTTGAGTGAGAAAGAGAGAGGAGATTGTGTGAGAGCGAAGATGAAATTATAGCATATTTACTGTAGGTTGTATGTCTTCATTTTGCTCGATAATATAAAAGGAAGGATTGACTGTTTCTCCATGGATGTAGCCCAAATTGGTTGAACCACATATATCTGTGTGCATGTTGTTTTATGAATTTTTGTATTTGTGTTTCTGCAATATTTTATGTGTTTCATTGCTCCATTAATTAATTTATAACACAAGACACATTGATGGCAATTCTCCATAAGACTTTTCATTATTTAACATAAGAAAATACCATCATGGTTTAACCTTTTTCTGTAACAACCCTGGGTTAAAAATCTATGTAATAAAGTAAATAAAGGAAAAAATAAGACCAAGTTCATGGACACTTATTCCAAACTAAATGTTGGGAAAAAAATCCTAGTGTGAGTGTTCATTTGGTTTATTATGGCTAAGGGAAATTGGCAAAGGCTTTGGAAGGAAAGAGGCATTAATAGACATTTTATTTATGAAAATAAAGGAAACTAGGAGAAGAGGAAGGTGAAAGGTCATAGGTTGCATGTAGGAGGAAATGAAGGAAAATTGAAGAAATTAGAGGCCTCATTGATAAAAAGGCTTTTGAGGATCAGTACACAGCTTTGTCAGTTCAATTTTGGAGCTTTCTCTCTATTCTCTCTCTCATACTCTTGGAAACTTATATTTTTTTGGAGTACTCTATCACTGGATCAAGGAAAGAAAAGGAAGGACAAGAAAGCAAAGGGTAGCAAAGATCAAGCAAGGAAGAGTGGTATCAAGCGACTACAGTGGGATTACATGTAGGTATCAAGTTGCAAGTATGATTTACTTTCTAGTTTGGGCATGAATGGTACATGGATGCATGCTTTTGGTTCTCTTGTTGTCATTGGCGTGTGTCTTTCTAGGTGTGATAGTGGTTTTCACCCTTGCCTTGCCATTTCTAGATAGCCATGGTGTGATGGGGTTTCTCCTACTTGGTTGAGTTGGATTGTTGGATGATTTCGAAACTATGTGGGGTTGTCTCAAGAAAAATCACAAGACCTACAAATCCCTTGGCCAGTAATGGTGGGATACATGGTGAATCCTAGTTGTGAATTCCCTCGTCGGGCCTAGGAATCCCTTGACTGGTAATGGCAGGATACACAGTAAAGTGTAGAGGTGAATACCCTTGTTGGGCCTAGGAATCCTTTAACTGGTAATGGTGGGATACATGGTAAATCCTAGAAGGTGGAGACAAAAAAATTCCTCACAGTTTAGGTGGAGAGATCTAGAGGCATCCATGATAGTTTAGGGCCTAGTGATCCTTTGACTGGTATATTGTGGGATTTCAGTAAATCCTGTAGTGTATGTTTATTGTTTGGACCTAGGAATCTCTTAGTAGGATACATGGTAAAGCATGAGTAAGCCTTGATTGGTTTTTTTGTGAGTCCCACATTCAGGCTTGGAATATTTTAGGGGGATGATTGGTTGAAAGAAATATTTGGTTCAATTTAATCTATGTTCGAGTGGTACGTGGAAGTCCTGACCTGGTTGCATTTTTCATATGTGAATAAGAGCTCTTTTCCTCTTGTGTATTGTGTATAATTGTGCTTGTTAATATGTGGTTTTAATGATTGTTCTATCATTGCTATTCTACTGGTTATAAGCATGGTTTATGACTGACTTGAATTATGTCTCTCATCTTGTTTTGTTTAGTAAATAAAATTTTAATGACTGTATGACCTAATATATGATATTTCATCTATCAAGAGAAGGCATAAGACCTTATTGATGATTCTAAGATAAGTATGAAATGCCTATGCTCAAATGTGTTTATATGACTTGTAGATTACATGCTCATGATGTGTTTGACGAAATTTCTATCATGGTTAGGCCTTGTTAGGTTAGATCCTTATTAAAGTATTACGTTAGAGGCCATGAAAAACTGGCTTAGAATCTAGGGTCCCTGGCACAAAACTACTTGAAAAGGTCTGCAGTCACATGGATGCCCAAAATGTACATGCGGCTGGAAGGTTTTAGTCACATGGATGGCTTTTCATGGGTACGATTGGGGGTCTATCTAAGTCAGTAAGTAGGTTAACTTAGGGGTTTGGCACATGGAGTGGTTGGTTAGCCCTTGGGGGTCCTGTAGCTTATGAGGAAGGCTAGTTTGGTTTTGGATTATCAATTCCACATTATTAATTGTACTTGGGGAGTTGATTCATATCATAGTAACTCTTCATCACATTTTTACCCCGGTGGACAGGTTATATTACGTAAATGTGGGAGCAGGGTGTTACAGAGTGGTATTAGAGTGTGGTTCACTCCTTGGACTAGATGAGCATGTTAGTGTCAGCATTTGCATACTACCATCAGTGATAAAAACTCCTCTTTTATCTCATATTAGGGTCCATTATGAAATTTTTGTCATTCCACCTAGGACTTCGTTTAAAAATTTAATCACTGATGGTAGCCCTAGTCAAAGAACCTCACTCACCTACACTCCATCGACCTCCCTTGACCTTTTCCCATGCCCATTCCTCTCATTTCCCTCTCCTAGGGTTTTTGAGGATATCTTTCTTAGTTTCACGACCTCCATGGTTAAATCATCATCAAAACTTGTATCCGGATGCTCTTACACTTTCCCCTATTGCTAATATGCCTTCCTAAACACTTCCCACCACTCCCATCCCTCAAAATTATCATTTTTCTACAAACCCTAGCCTATTGCTATGCATTTGATACTTTTCTAGACTAGGCTTGTGCTTCGCCCTTTTGGACCCCTTCCCCTCACTCAATCCTTAACATTTCAATTTCCTTTACTTCCTAACATCCCTCCCTACCTCCAAAAATTTTCCTAAGGATTTAGAAGCCCCCTATCCCCTTTATTTCCTTTCATTCCTATAAATTTCACAAATCCCCTATTTTCCCTACACTAAACCTTAATTTCCTCTCCCACTGAGCTATGGTTGGCTATGGAATCAGAGACATCTGAGAAGAGGAGGCCTAATGGAGGTCATTTCAGAAATTATGAGACCATTCCAGCTCATAAACTTCATATCTCCATCATTTTTCAAGAAGTCATTCCAAGGGACAAATTGTTTGCCACACATAGGGCCATTTTTGCTTCAAAGTGTGTTTCCAACCAAAAAGAGATGAATTTTACAGAAGTGAGAGAGGTTTTTATCCATAATAGTACAAGGATGAAAAAAATCCTTCACAATTTACACAGTTGCTATGATTTTGGAGAAATTTCAAAAATACATTTGCTACAAGAGAGTTGTTGCCCTTCTGGAGTGACCTTGGGAAAATTAATTTTTCTCCTAGATGAACTGTCCAAATAACTTTCTTGATGATTCAAATGATAACTAGACATAATGAAATTTCCAATGAGATATTTTTAGCTCAATTTGGAGTTCAGGAAGACGTCCAACAGTTTCCTTCACGATCACACTTCATTTTTGTACCCTCATTCTGCACTTTTTGACCAGTCTTGGGAGAATGAACTTTTGGAGGGTTAAATCAAGTCCATTTTGAAAAATAAGGGTAGATATGGAAACTAGACAAGATAATATTTCCAAAAATCTATACTGGGATCAATTTGGACACTAAGAAGGTAGGAGAAAGTTGTTCCGAAGATGGCACTGTGCGTTTGACAGTTGTCCTAGTTTTTCACTGTTCTTCTCCAAATTTGATTTTTACCTATGGGAAATCAATATTTTACTGTTATAATTCATATGATTGATGTAATTATCATGTTTTTAGTGTCACCTAGGGTAATTACATTAGGTAAATGGCCTCCATGAGATGTAATGAATCAATTTACTTAAGTTAGGGATGAGTCACTTTGACCACCCTACACTCTAGCTATCAGTTCAGTTTTTGTTGTAACTACTCCTGCTCTCATGGATTCGACCCCTAATGGTTGGGAGTAGTTTTTTGAGGCCTATATCATGTACCTTTTTATTCATTTTAATGGTTGGACTCCATTGGATATTGTATTAGTGTTTCATACTTTGGCATGGAATATATTGGATGAGTTGCAACTATTTTGGTGGGATTCCCGTGGCATGATATTTTGATATTGTTTCTTCTTCAGTTACATGTGTGTGAATGTTTTGTATCTTCCATGATCCATTTCACTTCTAAATATGTTTGATTTTTAAGGCGTGATAAGCAGAATACGTCTTCTATGCTCATTTTTGGGAAAATCATCATAATTTGTTTAATTTCTTCAGTTTAAAAAGAATTCACGATTTTCATGCCATTTTTAGCATCTCATCATTTTAAACCATTTCATCACTATACTACAAAGTGTTGAATTAACTTTCCTACCTTGCCCCATCAAATGTTTGCAATTCTGACTCTCTTTTGCCCTGACCTATTTCACTCTCTTACCTAATTCACTCATCGAGTGACTACCCCAATCAAAATCAAATCAAACATTCCTCTACACTTTATATCTAGCCTAGAACCCTAATCTATCCAGACATCTTGGCTTTGATCCTTTAGAGAGAGCCCTCTCCAGCTTGGTAGGGCTAGCTACCAAGTCAACATATTGGTCTATTGTTACCGGGAAATCTAGTGTCTATGCAGAACTGCTAGTCCCACTAAGGGTGGTAGCTACCTTAGAAACAAATAAAGTAAAGCTACTATCATATTCCTTTATGATAAATAGATAAGAGGGAATGAGGACACCAACCTCAATCTTGTGCTTGGTTCCTCACTTGATTCCTCTCCCTTCTGATAGATCTTTTCCACTCGCTTCCTCGTCAGCCCAACTTCAAAGAGCACTTGTAGAATCAAAGCAGCACAATACTATCCAAGAACAGAGATCTACTAGCATAGATAATATAGGACCAGATGTATATTGACCACACACAAACATATATCATAAAACATGCAAGAATGTGGAGGAAAACTTGAATAACTTTATTAATATCAAGAAAGAGAAAAGAGGATTACAACCAATTTTTCTGACCCAGCATCATCCTCTCAGCAGAAAGCCCTTCTTCACGTCATGAAAAGCTTAGATCACCCAACACTATGATGTTACAACAAGAAACCAACAGCACTTCCTCACAAGATACAAAATTCTAGCCTCTGGATCTCTGGGATGAGGGATCCATATATAGATGTTTGCAAGGGGGGTGAGTCAGCTTCTGGGATTTGATTAGTGTCCTCTCTCTGATAGTTCTTGATTCCACTTGGAGAATGATGATCTCTTACTCATCCCTGGGCAAATTCAGGGAGGCAAGTGTCACAGGAGAAGTTTCTGGAAGATTCCATGATTTTCCACCTCGCACACTACCTCTACCATTTGTCCATTCTCGCCCATCGCACCCCATAGAAGGGATTTTCAGTATGCATCGCACCCTCTATGTGTATTTAGGTGGGTTGCATCGCACTTTGTCCATGGAGCAGGTGAGATGGTCCAGTTTTGACCAGTTCTGAGTAGTTTTTCATGGAGAACTTCTGGGAGATGATGTAATTAGTTGACCTTGTCCTTTTAGGGGACAGAACAACACTTTTAGGGACTTAGGAGCCCTCGGTTTATGGACATATATGATTGGGGTTGTAGTGCCCAAAAATGTCTATAATAGTTGCCCCCTAAAGCATGAGGTCGTTAATTTTTTATGTCAGGTGAAATGCTTTATCATGAGGATCCAAAGTTTTTGGAGCTAGAAGGCGACCTGTAATAAGATACAATATAATACATTATCTTCATAATATTTTTCATTTCCTAGCTAAGTCGGGCATTCCCATGCTCAGTTTTATAAATTAATTTTCATGTACATAGGATAGACAACCGTCTGAGTGTAGACTGATGATCCCGGTAGAGCCATCATCCCTTAGGTTGGATGATTATCTGTGTAGCAATGATGTACATTAGATGTCTTTACTTCCCTGAATATATATCATAGCCTAGATGGATGAAACTAGATCCGGGGTCTTCAATCTTGTTCGATCTTCACTCGAAGTACAATTCAATCCATGTGAGAGATGTTCTGGAGTCGAAAATGGAAAGACATTTCCTGATTACTAGCCAATGATGTAAGATGTTAACAGGAAAGAGAGGAATCACCGATAATGATGATGACCATCAAGATACTACAGTACAATTCGTGTGGTGTGAAAAAGGACTTGGCGTCAAACACCATGCAAAATCTTTCGGTCGAAGGCCAATGATGTAAACTTGTTGCCGGAAGTGAGAAACTTACCATTGAGGCATGCAAGCTTCAAAGTACTGAAAGGTTTGTGCCTAAATCAACTTCCTGGATAATGAGCTGATGTCGACAAGAAGCGATCCGTCACAGGAGGGCCTTAATGAATCCCACATCTATGACACGGAACAGAGAAAATGATTCTAATGGAGATGAAAATGATATGAGGATACAAGGTTCAGGGTGGCGGTCATGAAAAATGGAGCGTAAATGTATTGTAGTGGATGAGACATAGGTGAATTCTCTGAGCGAATTCTCTTGAACATACCGGCGACACTGACATGATGGATTGGTAGCGTTAACCCCAAATGTGGATGGTGTGATGGACCAATGGTGATGTGACCGGTGAACGGAACAACACAACCCGACTCGGATGCGGAGTGAAAGTGTCATGTTCAAGAGCGACTTGCTACCAATGAAGTTTCTTCAATTTTTCTTCCCAATTTTCCCCTGTTATTGCTGACCAGTACCTCTTTATTTTTGTTAAGATTGAGGAGGATAACATATGCTTGTAAACCATCACTATGTTTTAATGAGCCTAGCGATAGTGAAACTCATTCTTGTCTGTATGGACAAGTTTGTCGCTATTAGGTTTTAACGAGTTTAACGACAAAGATAACTCGGTATTTTTCAATTTTAGAGAGTCTGAAAGGGACGTAAAGGAAACTCCAACAATCCATTTTTCATCATATAATCCCTTAGGTCCAAAAAAGTATAAAACAATATGAAAGGGATGACTTTTCGGTAATTTTAAAGAGCCGAACAAGACAAGCGCTCGATCTTTTTGTGTAATAATCCCTCAGGTCCAAAAAGATTAAAATCTAGAGGATGGATAGCACTTTCGGTCACTTTAACGAGCTGGAGAGGCCAATTGCTCGGCAATCTTTTCACATTTTATGAATCAGACGAAAAGAGCTTAAAGGAGACTCATTTTTTGAGGAACAAGTGATAAATTGGGGTATCGACTAATTCCAAGTAAGGGTTGGAATTTTCCAATCACGGCAGTGTTACAAGGATGGCTTAATAGGATCACTCTTTGCAGCTGTTCCTCAAAAGGGTAAACAATCAAATGGAGGTGAATGATCAGCCAAAACAGAGTGGAGGTGATGATGAGAACATGGCCAAGGTTTCAGAGGTTGATGATAATGGATTCACCATGGTTATGTACCAGAAATTGGTTCATTTTTGAACGAATGAGCTTGAACTCTGGGGGAAACATTTGCTCACTGCTTATGTTTAATTTTTAATGAGATTGAACTCCACAAAAAAAACTGCTCAATGATAATGGTCATCAATTCAATTTCACCATTAACTGCTTTTGTTCTTTAAAAGGTTGCACTTACTGTTCAATTGCTTCATCAAACCAATTAGAAACGAAGAACATATGTTTCAAAAATGAGTTGACACACTAATATTTTACTTGAACAACGCGAAAAGTAACTTAAAAGTAGTTTTTACCTCTCATTTTACCATTTCATTTGAACATTGGCTTGTTGGAGCTTTGGAGGTGCTTTCCCCCCTGATTTTCACTAGCTCATTCCGAGAGATTTTGCAGACGATTCTTGGCACCGTTTGGATCAGGTAGGAGCTAAACTTGTGCTCTTCAGTTTCATCCTTTCCTTTTTCAATTCTCAGCATGTTTCCTGATCTTTTTGAGCCTCTGGGGTTTGAAAAAATTGCCCTGGCTCCATCGCACCCTTTCTAGATCAAAAGGTGAAATGCATTCCAGTTTGGCCTTTGGCCAGTAGGGATGCAACCCACCCAGTACACTACTGCGGGTGCGATGGGCGCAAGTAGGGAAATTTGTGCATAATTTTTTCATGGAAATTTTGCCTATTTTCACCAAATCAGGATCCTGACTCTTCTCTTGTTTGTTTTCAGAGATTTATCAAAGCAAAATGCTTGTTACATGGCGAGAACGTGAGCATGAAGAGGAGGACCTGCTTGCTTTACATGATTTGGTTACGGTAAATGCACTGTGAAACTGTGGCCTGTTCAAGTTTTTCCACATCTCTAGCATGAAGCAGCAAATCAACTTGTTGCAATATTTCCTCGATGCATGGGATCCTACCAACCAGGTGTTCTAGATAAGGGGTAAATCTATCCCCTTGACTGTCGTGGATGTCTATTTTCCGACCGGTTTATCGAGGCAAGGTGCCCCTATTTCATTATCAGGTGTTGTTCGTGGGGGCAAATCCGTGAGAGATTACATTCGTCGGTACTGCAAAGAGGGATCTTAGCCGAGTAAGGATGGCAAGATCAATATCCGAGATGTCACTGACAGGTCCTTGAGGACTATTCTATTCACTTTTGCTAGACTAGCTGGTAGTGCGGCTCTTCATGTGGCTAGTAGGTCTTATATGCAGTATGCCTTGGAATGCCTTGAATCAAAGGTGTTCAACTGGTGTGATGCAGTACTCTCTATGATGAAAGAACAACTGACCAAGGTGAAGAATGGTAGGTTGAAGAACTTCAGCTATGGTTCTATTTTGACTGCCTTTGCCTTGGAAAAGATCCCACTGATGCAACCGTAGTATGTTTCACTTGGTTTACCTCCACCGAGTGAGCCACAGATGCAGAGATGGGTCAACCTTATGGCCCGACATGCTGGTCAGTCCCAGGTTTCCTTTTCTGATACCTTCTTCGAGTGGTTCAACCATTAGGAGATGGTTTTTTCTGAGTATCCATATGCTGGTATGGATTTCCGAGGTGACCCAGATTTGGTGCTATCGGCTGGCGAGTAGTGGGGTGCTATTGGTAAATTCTCTGACCATATCTCTATTCATTGTCTCTTTTTATAATGTTCTTGTGCTTTCGTCTATCACGACTAATCAAAACTCATGTGCTCATGCAGATGTTGGACCAGTCTAGCCAGTAGTGCGTCTGAGAGTGCCAGTCACCGCTCGACCAGGAGAGGATGTGGGAAGGGCTATCCTTCGCGACCTTGATGTGGCCGAGACTCTTTTAGCATTGCAGGATCAGGTCGAGGGCCTCACTCTTGGTATCCCGGACGTGTGGATCGATGAGCTGCCTTTGAGGTTTCAACGACATATTACCGACGTGCCGAGTCAATGGACTAGGCTTTTACGCATGATTGCACAAGTGGTGACTTGTTATCACTAGCATCATTAGACTAAGATGCCCCCTAGTATTTTGAGTTTTGGGTCATCTTGACCAATTTTGTCTTGGTTACAAAACATTATGTGTAAACGATAAACAGTTATATATATTTTTGATTTTCAGAGTTTTATTTTGGTTAAGTTACACGATCTTGATGCAAATTTTGATGAAATGCTTCTTTTTACAAATGTTGCGAATGTCTATCTAACACATAATTTGATAATGAGTTTGTTAATGTGTTTAAATTTCTGGAAATATGTTGATATTGAATAGAATCAAACTGTCTTTCCAAAATCTTGACCCTCAGGAACATGCGATAGATAGCTGGATTTCGGACAAAGTAGACACCAGTGAGTTGTAGGATGACGAGTTGTGAGTCTAGCTTGACGACAAGTCGGCATATGCCACGTGCGATGGCATCAGAGAGGAGTTCTATCAACGCGCTATATTCAGTGATGTTATTTGTTGATCGACCAATACATACCCCTCTGAAACTCACTAACTCGCCGCTTGGATCAAAAATGGCCCAGGCCGCAGAAGATAGGTTCTGTGAACTATGACTCGCTCCATCGAAATATCCAAAAAATGATTCCAATAGGTTCGACATCTGCAGCAAATGTAAAAAGTGGATTACTTGACCAAAACAATTACCCTTAGCAAAAACAAAAATGTAACAAAAGCATAGGGGTTACCACACTGAATCATGTGTAGTAATACTTAAGGTACAACCAGTTACGGGGTTGTGCTAGTGGAATCCCATCATAATCCATTAACTCGTAGGCCCCTTTTGCTAATACACGCTTAACAATATAGGGGCCCATCCATAAAGACTTGAATTTCCCTGCCCCCAATTTATCGAATTCCTGGTCGTAAAGTAAGACCAAGTCACCTTATGAGAAGACACGGGGTTTGACATTTTTGTCGAACTGCACCTTGACTCATTTCTTATGGGCTTCATTAGCCAAA
>Ga0115851_100126_pt1 | contig 24921 bp, 19 predicted proteins | sample InSIn2gowninarea_FD_83865 | JGI IMG/M metagenome (GOLD analysis project Ga0115851, IMG submission 83865)
CATTATGCTATTTTGAGAGATCGAATTGTGAACTTCTTCCATCCGGACCTTCTCTCACTCACATCTCTCTGGTCATGTATGAAATGACATATATAATGATCAGTCATAAATCTCTCTCCTTCTCTCATCTCTCTGGTTCAGAAAGGAGAGGATCCAAACCTCTAACCCAAATCCACATGAACCTGACGGACTTGTCTGAGGCTACCATAGTGACCCTACTCTGAAGGGAATCCCAAGTCAAAAAGAAATGCTACCCCACCTGAACCTTTGACACCGTCTGAGCACCTAGTCTCCTGTCTGCAAACTGAAAACTAGTGGTAACCTGCAATGTCCAAGAGTAAGAGTGGCCGGACAAGACTTGCATGGGTCTCAGTGACGAAGAGGATGTTTGATGACCCAAGAGCATCATAAATCATGCCTGACGAGTCGACCTAAATAACTCGCCAGATTCCGCCAAAATCTCATCCTAAAGGTGAGGACGGAACGGAGACTCTCCCCAAATAAAGGTTCTAAAGATCTCACTTTTATAAAGATATTACGTATATAAATGACTGTATCGGTGAGTAATTGGATTAGCATAGGTGGTTCATCTTATCCGGGTAAGCCCGGGACCTAAACTATTGTTATTCATAAATATAAGAATTACGTATATAAATGACTAAGTGTTTAGGCATGCATTTCCATCCCGGGAAGAAGCTTAGTAAGAAAGGTCCGTTCGACTTATTCAAACTGGGCTTGAAACACGAAAGGTTCTACTGTCTTGTCCGAACACGTTCGTTCATGCGATAATCCCAGCTGCCTGCCTTGCTTGAATCTCCTCACCCAAAGAAAAGGTCCCGGAGGGGCTTGCGCTTCTGAGGGCAAGGAATGCTGACATGAGTAAGTAAAGTCCTGCCCAGTAAGGCCCTAACCCTTTGAATTTGGAATGGAGGGGGGAAATTGGAGTAAAGGCTTTCAAATAGTTATATTATTCAGTATTTGGAAAGCTAGAAAAGGTACAACGTGGCTGAAATGACGAGCTTCCAGATAACGAAAGTGGTGGCCTTTCATAAAGCCTTTCTTTGTCCCATATCCGAAACCTGAACCAGGGCAAATAGCGCCAATACATGCAGGCATCGGCATCACTAGGGTAGTGGAATTCGGGTAGGAACGACTTACTTGTGCTTTCACTTGCTCACTCCGCTTTCACGTATTGACTATCTGCGCTTACGAGACGATCGATTTGGTTCTTATGTAAGTAAGCACTCTCAAGATCTCCCCTGAGCTGCCATTTCCGCTCCCCAGCCTGCCTGAGCGTCTATTTCCACTAAGAAGTCAACAAACTCACCCACTAAATATATCCTGAGAATCCCCTTAGCGAATTCTACCCACCCAAGGGGGGACATTAGCTGTAGATGGTAACACAGTTGCAGTAGCAGTGCTAGCAGTAGTGTACATAGGTAAGATCTCTTTCGTTTGAAAGTGTAAGTTCAATAGTTCGTGAGCGACGGGGATAAATGGCTTGAGCGAGGGATATCTTTCGATTGCTTGGCTGTTTAGTGCTTTTGGAAGAAGAGGGAAAGGTACTTCTTACCGGAAGAGAGTAGGCAGGGAACTTAGAGGTTTAGGCGGGACAGAGAGCCTTTGGTGGGCTATCGCTTTGGCGAATTAGTGAACGAACGCTTTAAGAAAATTGAGATTATGTTCTCTGAGTTTCTGTATCTCTTCGGCCTGTTTACTCTTTTCTTCTTCCGGGCTCCGCAGGTTTAGAGAAGCACTTCCTTGCACTAGGAAGCGCAAGCCCCTCCGGGACCTTCATTTCTCTTCCAGCCATCCTGCCCTTCCTCTTCAGTACCTCTCCTTCTTCCAGTCTTCCAAAAACCTTCGGGGAGGTGGCTTCTAGATCTTAAGTCTCAATTTCCAATTCCATGCCTTGCCTTCCTTTAAATGCCGAGATATGTCCAGATAGAGTTCAACTACTTCCTTCTCCTTCCTGAGTGAGGCCCGGCCCGTAGAGTTTCACTACTGGGTTAGTTTCATTCCAACTTTTCCTTATCCTGGGAGTAGAATGGGTAATTATTCACTTTTCTTCTATGATTCTTATCTTATTGGCCTGTTCACTCCGTGCCTTCTTTCTCTTTCTTTAGGATCAAGTGCCCTTCGGGGAGAGGGAAGTATATACCAAGCTTTCCCTTCCTTCTCTCACTCACCGGCTGGTGAGTAGTAGAACTCTCTCCCTCTCTCACTCAAAGGTCCAAATGTCACTTTTAGGATATGCCCTCACCTACTCCATCTTGAATGAGACAGAAAAGTGTCACTTAGAAATTACAGTATGCACAAAAGCATATAGGAGTGCCCAAATAGAAAGTGAGGGCGAGTGCACCTTCTAGGAGATATGCTAGTCATGTTGCATTCTTTTCCTCCATCCATGAGCCTTCCAGTTGTTCATTGGAGGGGAGGTGTTATACCTTGATGGAGGATGATGTTGAGATGGATTCCAGATTTGTTGTTGATGGAGTATTGGAGAGTACAAGGAGAAGGTTGATAGATTTTCCTAGATAGAGGGAGTTGGGCACGGATTCTTTAAGAGAGAGTCAGTTGCCCATGGGTTTTCTCAGTAAGAGGGAATTCTAAATGAATTCTCTCAAATAGAGGGAGTTCTCATGATGCTACTATTAAGTTATTATAAATGCATTCTTCAATAAGACTTCTAGCTCCGTTTTGAACCTCGATTCCAAGAGTGACTAAGTTATGGCGGTGTTCGGATCTCATCCCAGTGCAGCTAATCTAATGAGTTGGCAAGGTGAAAATAGGACTCTCGAAAGGCTGTAATGTTCCGTAGTGAATATGGCCTTAAGGAGCACTTACCAACCTTCTGCTATTGGGACCCGGGCCAACAGACCATGGATATATTTCGTTTATTGGCTGAACTGAAGAATGAACATCCCATCCCGAATGTCGGCTCTTATGTCTCTGTAGTTGAGGGATCTCTCGATGAAGCAAAGTACCACATGGACCCACAAGTGCGGTCTCAATCGGGATTTCTCTCAGTTATCGATGGCATTTTATCTCTCTCCAATTTCTCTTTCAACTGAAACCGATAACCCACCTGTATGTAGAGTGAAGTTCCAATCAGGGTTCTGGAATACCGCATGGACCAATCGCACCAATCGTCTTGGGTGAGCACCGCTTACCTGGAAGAATGAGATTAGAATGGGATCGGGGATTACGCGAGAATGAGAACGAGAATCAAGGACTATGAAAATGGTATTGTAATATCTCAGTTATGTCAACACTAAGATCACTTTTCACGTATATGATAGTGGGATCTGCTTTTCATGTACTGGCATTCAGCTTATAAATCCAGCGGCATAATACGGCAACTGACCGGGATTTATCTAACTCTGTTTGGAAAAAAACAACGGAAGCCTAAATCAGAGGAGTTTAGTATCGGTATGGGCATCACAAAATCATGTTCAAAAAACAGATCCAGCTTTTGTTCGTTGCCATGAATGTCTTTCGCTCTCAACCCATTATAACCCATTAGAAAGCTGTAATGTTTGGGATGATCATACTCTTGTTTGCCCTTGTAACCGCAGATTAGAATTATGAATGGAAATGCACTGAAACAAATCTTGTAGATGGAAGGAATGAGGCACTTGTGTAACTCCTAATTGCTGATGCTTCGACTTCAGGTTTCGATATTCTATTCTTATTTGAAACCCTAGATATTGGTTCGAGGACAATGCGCTTTTGAACGGGGATAATTGGTTTCGTAATGACTGACTATTGCCACTTTGCCACGACTAATTCTCCTCATTTTGCGCAGCTTCTGTTACATCACCAACAACCTCTTCCGATCGAGTGCTGATGGGATCGGAGTGGTGAATGGAACTCTGCTTTCCCTCTCCAAGAACCTCTTGCCAACTTCTGGACATGGCGATTGGGTTGTTGGTACTTATAACTCTACCATTTTCATTGTGAGACATAAATCCCATGTAAAAGGTTGGCTCTTAGAACAAATGCTTCTGTGATGTAGTCCATTTTCACCTCTTGCTTGTAACCTAAGCTTCTCGATTGGTCTGTGCCGGCTATTGGACCAGGGAGAAAGGACTTGGGATTGGCGGCCGGACAACTCCCAATTGCTTTCCGATGAACAAAAGTGCCTGCTTTCCTGAAGATTCAACCTAGTTCTTCCTTCCATGGTCACTTGGAATATTAGATCGGAAACAGCCGCTTAGATAACATGGCCTGCTTGTAGCGGTATCAAGACCAGAATACACGAATCGAACCAAGTACACCAAAGACAGTATTATTTGCTTACTATTGCTAGGGAAAAAGACACAGAAACGGCATTGCTACCGTGTAAGCATCAAACATATCAGATGGCACTTGTGGGACCTAGAGTTGTGGGAGTGGCATTCTTGTCTACGTAATAAATGCACTCTCACTCAATTAGGGAAGTTGGGTAATAAAGCGTTATCAATTGCATTCATATCTTCCATTACAGGTTTTTGTCTCTAACCTTCCTGACGACTGCGTAACTCGAATTGAACATCAATCGAGACGGTCACGAGAAGCAAGGCACTTGTGTGTCTCATGTAGCCAAGTCTCCTGTCTCACGATCACGGCCTTCTCTGCAAAATAACGATTGAAACCGAAGCTTTGGGTCTTACACTATTACGTATATAAGACTGCTATCATAGGTAAGCGAGACAGCTATAAGTAGTAGGTTGCTGGCTCGAACCTGCGTTTTGATCCGTTTTTGCAATAGCAGTCAGTCGGTAATACGCTATAGTTTACATGGCACCTAAGATTTGGAAGAGGATTGTTGAGCGAGAAGTACCCCACGCATTCTTTTCACTAGACCGGATTATTTCAATCTAGTTGTGGGCCGCCCTGATTGATGCGGAGTAAAGCATTCATTCTTTTGAGAAAACCCAACCAAAGATCGAAGTGGATTTCTGTTGTTTCTTCCGAATGTTTCTCCCATGGACTGGACGTGAAAGACTCTCGAAACTATCATTGGGCCATATCAATCAGTCACAGAAGCCTAAATCGTTTCTTTGCTCTCACTCATTTCTATTATCCCCTAATGTCGAAGAAGACTGAAGAAATGTCGGGCAGATGGGAATATTTCTTTTCATGAAATTCAAAAAGAATTATTGCGGCACATCAGAGGATAGAAATATAGGCACTGGCACATCAGGGGATATAGACAGTACTTACTTTTAGGGAGACAGATGAAGATATCGGCTTTCCTAGGGAGACAGATGGAGATATCGGCCGGGATATACAAACTGATGGGAATATTGACTTTCAGTTTCCAACACCCCCTACCTACCTCAATTCCGAAGGCCGGGGAGATTGGGTTGCGAATCCGAAGGGAAATAGGGTAAGGGAGATTGGGTTGTGAAAGCAGGGTTAACAATCAGGGTGCGGGCGTGACTTACTTACTTAATAAACAGGGGTACGACAGCTCAACTGGAAATATAGAAGTACACTGCACGATAGAAGTCTGTGTTAGACCTTTATTCCACGGAAATAGGAAGAAATGAATATGAAATCGACTTTATTTCATAATATTGACTGACCGATGAAGGCGAAGCAATATTGATCTTGGATGATCTAGTTGCCCCAAAATCTTATGTAAAGCTTGCGTGTTAATTGACCCATTATTCCAACCCCCGTTGATCATCCGCAAACTCGAATTCGATTCCATTCCTGCTACCCTGACCTAATTCCAAGGATAGAGGTTGTCAAAACCATCTTCCTGCTGAACAGGCCGTAGCTGGAAGAAACCGATGACGAAATTGAGAAGTATAAGATGGACCTTGCGGACTAAGTGGTTGCGGTGGCTATTGTTGTTGTCTTTTAAGTGCATGCCGAAGATGGAGAATATAAACCCTCATAATATCGGCCGGTAGATGCATATTGATAAGCCGCCCGCAGCTGGATATAGTGAATTCGCTGGTCTGATTGAGGCGGGTCGAAGCCCAACTCTGTTGATAGATCGTGCCATTATTCCATCAACCGAGAGCTGGCCGGCGATCGAAACCGAATCCGAATTAGCAAATTCATAGGTTGAATTGGTGGAAATGACTGATATGAATTGTCCTGTCGAGTGAGTTGGCACGTCTGTTGATTTCAATTAGATACTCACTCTTGGTGAGTTTATTGCTTGGATATCAATTCAGAGAATCCGACACCTCCTCATGTGTGCCGCTCCGCCCGTCGCTTTCCGCCCTTAACACATCGCCTCAGGTGCGGAACCACTCGATTGATACGTTGTTAGCTCTTGATTGTAGAGTGTGAACATACGATATTAGAAATAGTACATATGTATTGAGTTTCTTTTGGTAGACGCTTGCTTCTACCTTTAGGTTTGACGCTTGCTTCTACCTTTGACCAACCCACTCTATAGAATAGAATAGAATGTTCCGCGTTAACCCCAGCCTTATCAAGGGAGGGGTCGGAGTCCGAGGCATTCCTTATCAAAGGGATCGGGGGCAGCGGGGTTCGGGTCTGGAGCATTCGTGAGGTCTGAGGCATTTCTCCTTACCTTATCCCTGATCCCTGAGACCTTATCCCTTATACCTTATAAAAGAAAGGCGTGGGCATTCGTTAGCAAGGGAGTCCGATTCGGTATGGGTCCAGGATCAAGGGCACCGGGGCGTTCATCAAAGGCACCGATTCGCAAGGGGTCGGGGATCAAGGGGTGATTGGTTCGGGATCAAAGGCACCGGGGCATTCGCATTATCTGCCAGGGCCCATATTTATTAAGTAAGTTGAAGGCGATTGGTTCGAAGGGAAATAGTACTGGGATGTTGGGTTGCAAAAGCAGGGATGGAACTTCATAATCAGGGTGGGCGAAATCAGGGATTGCAATCAGGGTGGGGCATGGTGGTTTTATAATGTATATAGATAGAGGAAGGGCGATAGTCGATAGTGAGGGCACGGGCACTTGCCGATGGATCAATACCCGATCCAAAATGGTTATAGCGTATATAGAGGTTCCAGGACACGAGAGAAATCAGTAGTTCGGGTATAACCTTCCCTTCACTAACCTGGATTGGTGGGGCTAATGGTTGGGAAGTCATATACATGTCCTTTTGCTACTTGCCCTTTAGCATGTTTCCTTACCGCTGGAAATCTCTTTGGTTGCCCGAGGAATGACTATAGCAATCAATAGGTTCTGAAGCGACGACAGCTACGAATTTCTCGAGAGCACGGTACGCTGTAGACTCAATTTTGTGTAGGGCCTGCATGAGGTAGGTGATTAACGCGTCATGCAGGTTCGAGTCGTTAGCTCTCTACCTCGGATGTAAAAACACTCCACGTAGATAGGGAATAGCCACAAAAGCCCTGTCTTTCCCACTTCACATTTGCCAGTTTCTCTAGTTGGGAGCCGGGTGTCTTAGCACCCCAACGGTCATTCATCAGGGGCTAGACGAACAGTGAGGGATGAGATGAGTGCATGGACAACGTAGTGCGCCTCAATCGAGACTTATTAGATGGAGACAAACACATAGCTTCCATTTCAACCGTTACCAAAAAGCTAACAAGCGCAGTTCGCACCTTCTCTGGCCCCCTATACGGGGAACCAAAAGAGCTCAAAGCACCAGGAGGGAGCGAAACCGAGCAATAGAGACAATTACAAAGACTATGTGATCTCTTTCTCCATCCAACCAAAGTAGCTCTAACCTATTATAGGTAAATCCTAGCCAGCCCAGCTACCTTTGAACACAAAAGGTCAGCTCGGGAATCATCCTACTCGATAATACCGATTGAATTTCACTTAACTTATTGACTTGCTATTATAAACTAAGAATTGAGTTTTATTGGTGGGTTTGCTTTACTTATCTTGGGCTTTGGACCAACTAATATCTTTTTCAATGGCTCCCACGGTCGACGCTCTAGTAGCCGTCGCTGCTCTCATCCGGGCAGTGGACTTCCATCCTTAGGCTGCAGCTTTTACTACCTATGAGTGGACTTTGCAACTTATGACTAGGCTTTTGGACTTTGGGATTGGGATGGGGGGATACATTATGATTTTGAGCCTGATTCTTACTTTTGAGATCGAGATCCAGTTCGTGAACAAGACCCAGCCCTTTATTCATCATTTCCAGATCGAAAGCCATCAGCAGTAGAGCCAGAAGTAGATCCAGTAGTAGTAGATGATGGAGCAGTTAAAGACGCAGCAGCAGCCGTTTACTCAGCGGTATAAGCAGCAGTAGACTTTGCACCAGCGGCACTGGTATCCGAGTCAGTTTATTATGTGGCTGTCGATGAAGCAGCTATTGATCGGGGTGGTTCATATGTCGATCCAGTACCAGAAGCAACAGTTGGTCCAGCCAAATCAAGTAGTAGATCCAGTCTCTCCGGACCAGCAATAGCAAAGACAGGTGCAGATACATATATAGAGAGAGATCCAGATCGAGACCCAGTACCAAAGCCAACAAAGCCAGTCTAACCACCAGGGTTTGGTATTTCCTCTCCTCTCCTCTTCAATTTACTTATTGGGTGGGGGGGCTTATGGTCGAGCCCCCTAAAGGGTCCTTATCAGTCGAGCCCCCTAAAGGGTCCTTATCAGTCGAGCCCCCTAAAGGGTCCTTATCAGTCGAGCCCCCTGTCGGGTCCTTGCACTAGGAAGCGCAAGCCCCTCCGGGACCTTACCCTCACTTCGTTCAGGCAAGTATTTCGTCCCTCAATTCCTAATGACTAAAGGAGAAGAAGAGCTATATCTAATCCCTCATAGTTATATATATAAATCAATCTAATACCGGCTACTTCCTAATGTATTTATAATAATATAACCTATAGCCCTTAATGATTAGAATACCTAATCCCTATTATTGCTATCTAAGACCTATCTAACTCTATAAAGATAGAAACCTTGACTTGATAAGACATAAACCCTATTCAAGATCTCTATAAGGCAATTAATACCTTTGTGTGGGATTCTAGCCTGATTATTCCTTGCATCTAGTGTGGTTTATCCAGATATTCGGGGGATGGGTGGTTTATATATAGACAAACTCATAGATATAAGGGCCTAAGGTAGCTGGTTTAAGGTCTTGGTACCAGGGCCATGAGTTCTTGTGGATTAGATATATATATGAAGTCGATCACTTTGCCATGGATGCTAAGGATGAGCTCTCATGGTATTTAGTTCCTCTTATTTTCGGGGTTCCTTCTATCTTTCTACACCCGTAGAATGTACCTACCCTTTGATTTGATTAGGGGTCTGGGGTGTTGGCTGCAGTTAAGTCAAGTTCTGTAATGGCAAGGATGGAGAGTAGATATCAAGCAATGAATGGCGGAGGTTAATTCCGTCCGTATGTAAGGACAAGCAGCAATCAAAGCAAGCCACCAAGCCAATTCATGAAACTCAAGTCGAGTCAAAGCCAATAAGAAACATGAACATGAAGCCGCCAAAACCACCTAGCTACTTCTACCCCCTCGGTCAGTCGCTGTTCTTCGCTCCGGTCTAAGCTGAGTATCGTCGAGTCCTTCTAGTATGAATCGCTGTGTACATTCCCTGATATAAAAGTGAACGATGTTATATTACTCAGCATGCTAGTCGATCACATCCATATCCTATCCGTCCGGGCTCGAATTCTCATCGGATGCTCCTAGTTATTCAGTGAGAGAAATACGTCTAGATCTCTATATACGATGCAGTCTTTCGATTTGATAGTTAATATCGTATGTGATGAGAAGCGTAATTAACAGAGAGAATTGACGTGAAACATCTTGATGGATGATAGATTGGAATGAATATCTGTCCTGATTCGCAAAATTCATAACCTGATTCATTGAGCTAACGAAGAGAGAAAAAGAACGTGATACACCTCGATTGTTTAATGAGTTAATTCTGAGTGATTCCAAGAGTCAATTATGCTTGTGTTTTCATGAGTTCATGATGGAGTCAATTCCGTAGGTAATGAATCAATGATGCGCATAGTGTAAAGATTGAATGATTCAATGACCTGATTTCCCTAGCGAATTCCTCTTCAAATACCATGATCATGCTCGACGTGTTAAACTCATAGGTTCAGGTTCAACTCATGGGTTCTGGTTCTTATGTTCCTAGGTAGTGTAGCTTTGTAGTGGAGATTATTTACCGAGTGGAGATATTATGTCCCCCTAATTGACCTAATGTTCTTCTCTAAAGAATAGCCTAATTTAGAGATAGAAAATCCATGCTTCAAATGTTGGTTTGAAACACGTGCTCGTGGAGATAGAATGAGTAGGGCAAGTCGTGGGGCAAGTAGTCAATTTCTTGAATGTTGGTACGGGGCATTTTCTTTCATGATTTAAGACCTAATTCCCCTTGCTTTTAAGAGCTGGTCCAAGATCTAAAATCCAATAATCTAAGGGACCTCTTTCTAGCTTCTGTTCCTCTCTTAATCAGAGGTGATACGGGCAATTGAGTAGGGCAGTTCATCAATTGAGATGTACGGGAATTGAACCCTTCCACATGGTCAGGTACCCTCCAAGCTTATTCCAAGTACAATAGCGTAAGAATCAGGCCATCAAAGTGGTAGGGCAAGAAAGTGGAACATAAATCCTTCGTTACGCGTGGTACCCTCCCCCGCATCTGACTAGTGAGATGGATGGGTTCCGGTTTTGCCTTGATGTTCCTCTCTGTCAACAAGGTGATGGCACTGAGTGGAAAGAGAACCCTCCCTAAGCTCCATTGACTCTAAAGTAGTCTCGATAATAAGGGCAGTGGTTCATGTAGTTCTAAAACAATAGTTCGGTTGCTATAGGTATAGTTCTAAAAAAAAGAGTCTCATTCTTATTTCACAATAGTAACAGTTATCGACCAATAAGATTCTTTGTATTCCTAACTAAGCTAGGTAATTTTGAGTAAGAAGAGCTATGCTCTGTTGCCTTCCTTACGTTTCCGCCACGTTCAGATCCGACACAATATCTCCGACAATATATATCCGACTTACTTATCCGACAAGATATCTCCGACATTTCTCTCCTACTTCTCTGACTTCTCCGCTTCTCCTCACCTCGACCAACCCTAAAATAACTAGCTTCCAAGATGGGAAGAAAGGAATGGCTTGCCAGAAGGAAAAGTGAGTAGGGAAGATGGGAAATAAAGGTGGAGAATAAAGATGAGTTACTATATATATATACGTTATTCTTGCTCAGTCATTATGGAAAAGAAAGATCAAGCTATGGAGCTTAAAGTAATGGCAAGTAGAAGACACGAGGTATGTTAAGTGACTCGACCAAAAAAAGGCGAGGTGCGCTTAGTTACTCACCCGTTTTGGGGGAGGTACGGTAAGTGACTCGCCCGACCATAGAGAGGGCAAGGAACGGAGTCGCGAAGCCCTTACAGGAGGGCGAGGTACATGTTGTGAATAACCCTAACTTTACGTTCATTAAATACGAAGTGTAAAGTAATAAGGCAAGCGGAATTACATATATAATTATATGTCCTCTTTGTATACGATATTATACAATATTCTGAATTGCCTTGAAATCGTGGGAAATTCACTAATGAAAGGTGGCGTGCGTGGCCTTGCCTTTTGGTTTAGCCATGTCGACGGGGGGCTGTCGAGCAAGCAATCCTTCCTTGTTCAATAGCTAGTTGACCGGCCGCATCAGTGGCAGGGGCACCATCGGCAGATTCAATTCCAGGTCCTGTTGATTGAATCTCATCAGCACCCGCAGCAGTTCGAAAGTGTGTGTGTTTTTTTTTTTAGTTGGACCTGTACCAGTTTTAGATCGATCAAGAGGGTTAGAGCCGGCATTCCTTCCTGTCCTAGGCACAGATAAAGATGCACAGCCCGTTCCAGATACAGTAGATCCAGATTGAGAACCAGTAATTGCAGTTATAAAGCCAGTTTCATAGCCAGCATCCCCATCAGCTTAAGTACAAGTTTCCGCTGATCCAGCAACAAAGTAAGCATCGGTCAATGGTTGTCCTATCTCGGGTACACAAGCGCAATAAAACCAGGTGAAAGTAAAGGCGTCTTCATTATCTTTCCTTCAAGGGCGGTATAATAGCACCAGCCTTCCCCCCGGGATAAAAGAAGAAATGAAAGGTGAAAGGTAAGGGGAAACGTACGATCATCTCAGTAGCGCGTCTGAGAACGTGTGAGATACCGTTGCACTGTCCCGACTCTTTCGTACAACGGAAGAAAAGTGGTTTTCGGTTGTAATTTATATATAGACGGGCAGATCGGAAACTTGGCATAATCCATCCGCCGTATCTCCTCTCCTCCATTGTTGTATAGGACTCATTCTGTTATTCCGTTCCGATTGCTCATCATCATGAATTGGAATGGATGTCTACCTGGGTAATATCAGGATCCGATTTGGGCTGGGCTTATCCAAGTCAAATTTTAGATCCTCTCCCTAGCGGTCGAGCCTGCTTGCGCATCCTCAGATTCCGAAAGGAATCTTAGTTGCCTTCACACAATAAACATTCTGCAAATTGTCAAAGAGACGTCTCTCTCCCCGATTTTGTCCATTGGATCGGTCGGTAACGTGTTATTCGAAGTATCCTCCCTTCGCTACGCTCAGGAAAGGGTGAAAATAGATCACTTCCAGTTCAACTGGCTCTACGTGATTGAGGGATTGTTTCTTGCTCTATCCAATCCAAGATTCCTATTACGAGACCGGAGCCTTTATCGTATTGGCCTAGGGGCCCGCCCTGACATAAACTTGTTCAGTTCGATCAACGCGAAGAATTGACAGGATCGACCTTGGTCCATCAATCCTGCTTGAGTCTCGATAAGCAGCCTATACTATACGCTATGCTCACCGGGTAAACAAGGCACAAATCGACCTCTTTATTAATTCCAATTCGTCCGAAACGGAACGACTGTCTCGATCCTGAATCAAAGGTCAGACCCATGAATCAAAAGTAAGACCATAGAAGGTCCCGGAGGGGCTTGCGCTTCTGAGGGCAAGGAAGTATTTACCCCTACCTACCTTATAGGGCCTTTCTTCTTCAAATAGGTCCGCCTAGAACTAGATTCACTTGGTCTTGCCATGCCTAAGTAACGTGTAAGGGCCTTGCCATGCCTTATGTAACGAAGTCAACACCGCCAAATGTATCTTACGTTATTTACATGCACTTGACTGTATCAAATAGGTCCGCCTATCACGTGCGTGCCCTGTTTTCTTCCCTCAATGCTATGCCTTATGTCACGAAGTAAGTGTACACCTGGAAAGTCATTGAAATGCCAGGTCTTGTATTGTATCCCAACCCTTCTCATTTCGGGCCCTTCTCATACCCGCAATAGTATCCCAACCAGGCATAGGCACCCCACCTACCAGCCTGGTATGATATGGATGGCATGCTCGTAAGTAATATGCTAGGGTAGGCATGCATGGCAGTCATTATATACGTAATTACGTCATTCGAGATATGTCATTTTTCACAGTCAGTCCTATTCAATCAGTTGACCGGTAACACCGCCCCCTCTATGTTATTAGGGCCCCGGTTGGGTGGGTATAGATAAGTGGTAAGAGCAAAGCTCAGGATAGAGAGTGGGGCAGGTAAGAGAGCTGAGAGGGTGGTTAGTTATCCAAGCCATGGTTCAGTAGCTGCTTGGTAGGTTTAGCTGTGCCAGTGAGAGTAGCTATTGTTTGGGTAACCCATGTTCGTTAGCTACCCTGTGTTTAGCCATGGTTCAAGTGAGAGTAGCTGTTGTGTGTCTAAGCCAGGAAGGCTCCTTAGTGCCCCCTCCGGGGATTCGAAGGGTCAAGCCATTGTCTTAGGAGGTAGGGTCAACCAATGATGTTTAGCAGCTCCAGGTGTTTGGCTAAGCCAGTTTATCCCACTTTCTTTTCCTATTCTCTATGCGTGCACAAGTTTATAAGCTCCTTTTTGGCTAAGCCTGCTTGGCAGCTATGTATTCCCCAATAGTAGTACGAAGGGGTACGCGAACTAGCTATTCTATTCCCCGAACCATGAGTAGTACGAGGTCTGGTTCACAGATGATCAGCCCAGCATCCTAGCGTACAGGTTGACCAGCCCAGCCAGCCTAGCCTAGCCGTGGGGGTGGGGGCTCCTTCAAGCATTGAACCGGAGTACGCTGGGTGCTTTTGGTTTGTTTCCCGATCAGAACACTTGTCATTGAGCATTTGAGTTTTTGAAATACCCATCCTAAACTCCACTGCATAATCATGGCGGATTCGTAAAGTATCCCGCCAAAATCTGAACATCAAGCCGATGGGATAGTGATTTTCTAATGCTCTACACCTCATAGTCGGATGTGTACATTATGTATGCATTAATGAGCTCAGTACCTCTTGCTATGCGTTGGTATGCTATACACCTTCACCTCTTCGTCTGGACTGTGGTACGCTCTGGACCTCAAGTAGCAGTGTTAGCCTAGCTGTGTTATATACTAAAGGTACATTGTCTTTCGTGTATTTGTTCTGGGCGGATGGACTCCCGAACTACTGGCTTTCGAACTGCAATGGGCTCTGCCTCTCCTGTCTCTATGCCCACAAAGGGAAAATAGTCTATTTGGCAGGCCCTATTGTGTGAGGGTAGATTCACCGACCGATGCATCATGGTCAGTAGTGAGCTTACTCTCCGAGGGGACCAATAAAAGGTCCCGGAGGGGCTTGCGCTTCTGAGGGCAAGGAAAAGAAATCATAGATGAATAGATGGAAACTAACTCATTGAAACGAAGTGGTAACTCATATATAAGGAGATTACGGAATCTCACTCTTTATATATGTCATTACGTCATGAATTATAGCAGTAATTATGGCTGCTAAACCGTAATGACATATATAATGAATGAATGCATGCGGCCCTCTCCCTTATGGTCGAGCGAGAAATCGATGGCGGCCTTAACAGTCGAGCCCCTACCGGTCCTTATGGTCGAGCCTGCTTGCGCATCCTGAATCGTATCCGGCCCGGGACAATATTCATAGCCTACCTAGAGGAATTCCTAAATATAAGGCTGGTGAATGCTTGCTGTATGCCCACCCATCCATCCAACAGCTCTTCAGCTCTTTCTTTATTGTAAGCCTCCCTCCCAGGCAGTGAAACTGTTTCACGATGGGGGAATTGGTTGAGTCACCACAGATTGAGATGTCTCTGGTTTTTCTGTACCGTCAGGATCAACACACAGGCTGAAACATCCCAGGTATTCCTATACGGCATATACTGGATGGTTCTTTGATTTCTTATCTTTACTTACAACGTATTCCAGCTTATTCTCTCGGCACAGCCGTCTCTTCTCTCCACCATAGATCGGGATGGTGGCGTAGGACATATCCATTTGTAAAGTGCCCCCCAACTGGCTAGCCCATGATCAAGGATAATAACATGCCGTACTTGGGTGGTATGTTAGCTACCACTATATCCATGACTACGCTCTTCATGGGAAGTTGGGTTAGAGTCCATATTTTCATAAGGCCAAGACATTTCACTCTCCGAGAGTCGAAAGAGTAGATGTCATTATAGAGTTTAGTGATTTCTAGGCTTCTCCATTACTTCTTTTGGCATAATATTATGGGAAGCTCCGGAGTCTAACATGCAATTATGTAGCATTTTATAATGCATGTTGAGGGGAATGTAGAATGGGGGAACAGAATCGTCTCTGTCCTCAATATGGGGAAAGAGGGTTACAATGGGACGTTCTTCTTGAAGGCTTAAGCAATCAAGAAGGGCAATTGAACCAGAGTTCTTTATCAATTTGTGAATCTGTGGTTGATATGTGGGATTTTGCGCAAGCTCTAGCAGAGGAACTGGAATTTGGCTTTTTCTAGTTCTTGCTCGATATTCAGGGGAAGGTTTATATGATTATTTGTGTTCAGTGGAGACAGGTCTATGTTCTGCAGGCTTCGGAATTGATTGAGCGACAGGAACATTTGCAAGAGGAGCTTTTCTTGGAGGAGCAGCTTTCGGGGCTGGTTTGGCAGGAGGATTTGATGGCTGAGGAAGTGGCAACAATGCTTTGCTTTTGTCTATTTTAAGCCCATACAATGTAAGTCGGAGGCATTACTAAGTAGGTAAAGTGAGGTAGTAAATATAGGTTGTTGAAGCAGGTGGATCGGTGGTAACAGTTAAGTGAAGGTTTAATAGACTGCAGGGGCGTAGCGGTAAATAGAGGGGCATAGCGGTAAATAGTAAACTAGATGCCGTACCCTCTAAGCATTCGTCAAGGCAAGCGGTTGGTTGGGAAGCCCGTACAACGCTGTAGCATTCATTACTAAGATTGGTTAAGTGAGGAACGGAGTGGAGATCCCATCTGACCCGCCCAGTTGGTGAAAACACTTAAGTAAAGGTAGTTTCATGCCGTCCTGAGAAAAGGTAAATAGCAGTCCCCAGTAAGCAATTAATTCATCAAGTGTATAAGGCTAACAAGGAGAAGTGGTAACGGTAAAGGTCAATAGGCAACATAGTTCAAGGTTGCTGTTCTAATTGCCCAGATTCGGTAAAGCAAGTGGTTGTTTAAGTGCGCAAGTATATGGTAAATAGTAAAGGTAGTTGGTAGCTGTCGCACAGAAAGAGAATTGCAGCAATAGGCTTCAAAAAGTAATACAACTGGTCTAAGTAAGTGCCAACCCAAGCCCTTCAAATCTAAGTAGTAAGGCTATACCATAGTGAATCACTAAAGAAAAGAGGGTAGTACAAGAGGGTAGCTGTCCATCCCATCAAACTGCCTGCTATTAGGCTGACCAAGTTCATAGCAAAGGTTGAAGTGCCGTATAAAGTAAGTGTTCTGTAAGCTGTATAACAAATCTAAGACGTTGTATAGGAGTTACTACGTGATGGTGATACATGTTGAGTATGAAGGTAAGGGTAAGAGAAGTGGTAAAGAGGGTATAAACTAAGAAATCCATGACGTGTGGGTCCAGTTGGGTAAATGAAGAGACAATATCTAGAGGGTGTGATAAATAGAACAGGTGGTTGGTAGCATGGTCAAAACATGAATCCAGCAGGCATCATCTAAAGGTCATATAATGCAGTAGGAAAGAATCAAATGTATCTGGATCCCGTCCCGAAAAGAGAAGATAGTGCAATACCAAGTAAGCATGATTTCAGCAAGTACAAGCATATACTAGCCATGTTGGTCATAATTCCTCAAAGTCTCTATCTGGAAGCGAAAGCTGGCTCGATCAAAGTGAGAGGAAGCCCGTCTCTACAAGAGAAGTCTATAGAAGTTTGAAGTTCACTGCACCGACCCATTCTCCCTTATTCTATTGCATGCTCCCAGGTTCATTTCTACGGGGCTTTCTACCATTCATTCAAGCATTTCCTATCTATTCGCCCGTCCCAGATTCTTAATTAGTTGATCCATAAAAAGGTGGGCCATAAAAAGGTCCGGAGGGCTTGCGCTTCTGAGGGCAAGGAAATAGATTCTCTGTGAGCTGGAAAGAGATTGATTATTAGTGGACCGGTCAAGCAGCGGTAGTATGAGCTTGCTGGAAGGTCTGTATCCCTGTATCCAGCTGCTATAGATTGATTATCTGTGGGCCATCCCGGTAAGTAATGGTTATTGGATATTTCTTATTTACTGTGCCTTACTTGTTGGCCTGGGCCTCCTTTCCTCCCTACCGAAAGCATATGCCTGGCAGGGATCATAGTCCCTCCCAGCTGCATAGTCACAGTATTTGACCCTAGCGTGGAGATCCACCAGTGAGTGCCCTATCAGGCGAGATGACTAGCAATCTGATGAAGGACATTACGACGAAAAAGCAACGCTGCACGGCTATCACTGGACCTGCCAACGAATGTACCGCCTCACAGCTATTGAAACCTCACCAAATCAGGCATTGATAACCAAGCCACGGCTTCCAGGTCAAAGGGCTCTATGCTCAGCTAGTCGACCAACAACAGTCGATCCGCTCTCTTCTGTCTGATGAACCTGAACTGTCTTTTTTCCGATGCCTCTGCTGCTCTGCTGCTGTGGGCTCTGCTGTTTGCACTTACTTATTGTTTTTTATGGAATGGGTGCTGTAGCGATGGCGTCATATTGGCTAAAGCCCCTTGTTTTGTTGTCCCATTGAAAAGAAGTTGTCATATTGCTCAACCAAACTTTGGTGATAATGCCCACGGGCCCGGGACCAGGTATTCGGGCCCGGGACCAGGTATTTGGGCCCAGCACCAGTTTGAAATAAGCAGTGGTAATCTGGCCAATGGCTCCCCTATTGAACACGGCTCCTCATCATTTTCTCTGATCTTCTCTGACTGATATTCTCCAAGCAGTTGATTCCAAGCAGTTGATTCCCATTCCCACCACCAGCGGGGGGACAGACATCATTGCTGCCAATAAGTCCGCCGATAGGTCATCCATCAGTAGTGCCCACCACCCCAAAGAAGGGGTATTAGTTGCTAGCTGGTAAAGCCAAGAGCTAGTCTCATCATATACCACATTTCCATAGGGTCCTTATCATCCATACAGCCAGCAGCTGCCAGTCATATATGATATATTACCAGCATATGAAAAGAAGTTGAATGGGGGTTCCCATTTAGTGGATTATATGAACAGGGATAAGCCCATTTGATAAGGAAGAATTTCGTTTGAACGGGTTCGTAGGCATAAAAAAAGCAAGTAGGCATATTCTAGCAATGATGTCTGTCTTCATTCATCAATTGTATCTGGCCCCTCCGCCCTCCCTCAAACTAAGTGTGCATTCAATCTAATCAAGCAATCAAATCAAACCAACATCGCCAAGCCAAGCCAAGCGGCCCTGCCGAGTCAGTATCCAAGTTGAGTAGCTTCGTGCATGAGCTAAACTGAGTATGCTGGCACAGCCAATGAATCAATCCCGCTAAACACAGAGAAACGCCCTGAAAGGGTCTATTTTAGTCAAAAGCAAATTCATTGAAATTGTGCTATGGTAATGTCTATAATACAACTCCTATCGGCATGGCTGGGAGTCTATCGCTTTATCACACTAGTAGAGTCGACGTGGAATCGTGGGTAGACGCTATTGCTATTAACCTTTACCCTACCCTTACCTTGTTACCCAACCTGTACCTACTTGAACAAATAGACCTGTTCCCTTATACCACTTGGTTGGATTCATGAAGCGCTTAGTGAGTCAGTACTGCTATGAACGATCCTTCTCTCTTATCAGGAATGGCTGGATCGATCCCTTACCCGTCTTCTATATTTGTCACAACCTTACCCACCTTTGGATGCCCTATATCACTTTCTTATTAATGAAGCGCTTGCTTAGTTAGTTGGTACTCCTACTTACTTCCCTTATAAGCACCGGATTGGGTGTGGGTTTCTCCCTTCCCTTAGATCTATACCCATCACTTATTTCATCTTCCATATGCCTTCTCTTATCAGGGCATTTACCTTACCCGCTACGTTCCTTTACTTCTGTATTGACTAACTACCCCTATCCAGCACCGGGCCAAGCAGCAAAAGTATTCCCATCCAAATTCCCAGGAGCAGTGGACCCAAAAGACTAATTCAAATTCCCAGGGGCATTCCCAGCATTATTCCCAGCACTACTCCCAGCGGTCTAATAAGTATGTGAACCAGGGTAAGAAGACCAAGCAGAAGTCGCAGCATCCCGTCCCGATAAGTCCCAGTCTAACCAGTCTCATTTCCATAAGCAGCTTCATCATAATTTTCACAAGCAGGGTAAGCCGCCCAAGCAAAAGTCGTCCCAGCACAAGAACTAGTCTAATTTCCAAGAGCACCAGTTTCACCAACATTGTTCCCAGCCTCATAATTCCCAGCATAAGCAGCATAATGATTCCCAGTCTAATTTTGAGCAACACAAATTGAACTGGCATACCGTTACCTTAAGCCTGGCTAATGCGGGAGGATTGAGTACTAGATAGAACAGAGTGAGTGCTTGGACCCCACCTTCTTCTGCTATAGATAGAGATGCCATATTCCATCAGCGCAAGGAAGAGCAGCCCTTCCCATCGGGAATGCTTGAAATGGGTTGGAGGGAATCATACTGGGCCCCCGCCACTATTCTTTCCGGGGGTGAGAGTTTAGCATGCTGTTGAGTGGACTCGCCCAAGATGCCCTATCTATTTCATAAAGGTACAGGGTATAGCAACAGTTATAATTGGATTCACAAGAATTCATGCTAGGTACCAATTTTCCCCACCATCCATTACATCATATTAAGACCGAAACAGGGAGCTGTTGTTACAGTGTTATAACAGTGATGTCTGGTACAAGGAAGCCCCGGATGAGGGGGGGGGTTGAAATGGAGCTTATACAAATGGTAGCTTGAGAGATTGACTCAGTTGCCCCGTTCAACCAATTCTAACTGCATACAGCGAGCCTTTGGTAGCAGTAACGGTGTGCAAGTAATCAAAATGAACCATATTGTTCCAGCCATTGGAGAATAGTTGGGTTCTATATAAGCCTTCAAGGTATAGCCTTACCGAACCCATCAGATAGCCTCTCTACACTCCCCTTATTCTTATTTTGGATTCAGCGGAAATTATACCGACTATGAGTAACACCAATGATCCTCTGATACTTGTGCGATGCTAGAGGAACAGGTCTATGGTTATTGCCCTTGCACGGTAGAACTTATCACAACCTTTTCAACCGAACCCCCAGATATGAATAAGAAAGTGCCGAACCATCCAGATTCAGATTTCGATGATGCAGAACTAACAAAGGCTTCAGTACAAGCAACAAAGCAATAAGCAACGGAGCCAGTATCTCCACCACCCAGATTCATATCCTCTCCTCCAGGTTCAGATCCAGATCGAGACTCAGAAGCAGTCGGAGCAGCATAAGTCAGGGGTGGAGCACCGGTAGATCTAATTTCTTCGGTTGATTGTACAGTCGAAGAAGCAGTTGAAGCACCAAATTCTGACCTTCGTGAGAAATATCCAGTTTCTGCAGTTCGTGATCGAGGTGTAGAGCCTGGTCTTAGGGATCGAGATAAAGAATCTGACCTTCGTGATCGAACCGAAGATCTATACCCATAGCTAGCAAAGCCAGGCAGACCAACGAGCCAGAAAGCATCACCATATAACATCTAAGCCTAAAGCCCAGAGCCATATAAGCCAAGCTAGCCCACAGCCCTAGCTATTGATTGTGCAGAGTCAGTAGATTATTCAGTTGACCAGGTTATAGATCGAGACCGAGTAGCAGGAGCAGCAGGAAGGGCAGCAAAGCCAAAAGCTAGTGATTCTGCATCAAATGAAGTGGTCCAAGTGGAAGCACCAGCAGTAGAGTCTAAGGTCAATGTGGATTCAGTTGGCCGAGTTCATTACCTTGCCCCCCTGAATGGTTCTATCTAGCCTCTCCCTAAGGACTCTTTGCGTATGATCCTCGAAATGTATCTCAACGTATAAGCTTTTGTCATTATTTCTTGGTGTGATGGCTGCTCGTGAGGTGGATCGAGGAGGTCTATATCGACTCAGTATTGGTTGAAATCAATAAAAGAAAAGAAATCATGGCTGGGAATACTAATCCTCCTTCCTCCAACTCCTCAACATCGATTGTACTCACTCTGGAACTCAACATGGACTATATTGATTGCACTCACTATGCAACAAAACATGTACTATGCTCCTCAAATGTTGAATCATCATATGTAACGCCTCATTATTCCTTCCATCCATTCGAGATAGGAGCGTGTGTTCCGTAGCGGTAAGTGAGGTTTATGGCCTTCTTTCTTGGGTCTGTATTGAACGGGGTCTGTATTGAACGGGCGGGTATGATTGAACGGGGGACATATCCTCTCCCCTAGTGATGTGATACTTCTCTCTTGTCTGTAGGCAACTTGGCTACAATGTAGGAGTTAGGGGAATGGGTACAACCACCTACGACTGGGGACTACCTGACCTCCTGGAAGACTCAATCTGGCCCCTCCAAGAAGACTCAAGCCCCTCCCCCAAAAGAGAGTTGTTGATGGCGGTTAGAGCGGGAGGCAGATAATGCATATATTATATATGTAATTACGCTTTAGCGTCGTATGGGATCGTAGCTCGAATCATCGATCGTACCCTCCCTATATATCCGTATACAAATAGAGATATATCTTATTAGATTTTTCATTATGCCTCAAGATTGATCAATTTCATTATTGACGATTGATCAGAAAGAGTTTCTCATATACGTAATAACACCTTATGCTTTAACAAACCAAATTAGATAGCTTTCATATATTGAGGAAGAATATGCGTTATATCGTTATAAATAAGCGATTACCTTCCCGATATCTTACAGCTGTTCCCGCCTCTCGATCTCTCCCTTACGGTTCCATCTCTCGCTCGATCCCATTCCCCTTACGGTTCTCACCCTACCCTTTATGCTACCACACGCTTACCAATGATGCACTACCTTCCACCTGTCGATCCCTTATGGTTCCCATCTCTCTCACTCGATCTCTCCCTTACGGTTCTCACACCCTACCTACCCTTCCTTTACGGCTACCACACGCTTACCATCGAATAGCGATGATGCGGCTTACTACCGAATAGTTATGATCGTTGCTTCCAACTAGACTTTTCAGAAGTTCTTTTCAATAGAGAAAGCAGTTCAGTACAAGAGAAAGGAACACTACCTAACCTGCGCTTGATGTTTCGATACGTGGTTATATTCCTCCTTATAACTGCTCTATCACTGACGGAGGAATAACTCTTAATGCAATGCTAACTCGATGATGCTGACTCAATTAGTGATGCTGATTCGATGATGAATTATGCTGGCGTGAAGGAGGATGGTTCTCTATTATAAAGCCACGCATAAACCAGCAAGCAGCTTAATCAAGGCCCCACCAATCCAACTCTTAGGGAAGGGAAGGACGGCTCCTCCTCATTAACCCAACCCACCCATACACGTTATATAAAACTCACCGGGCTTAAGATGCGGCAACAAGGTCCCGAACAAATATTATAAGGCAATAATCTAATATGTAACTTAATATGGATGGTTAAGGCAGTTATGAAAATATGTAAACGAATAAGGTAAGGTGGTAATCCGAATATAAAAACGAATATGTGAGAAAAAACGAATATAAAAAAGCAGTAATCCGAATATCTACACGAATATAACCAAGGCAGCAGTAAGAAATAATGAATATAAAAAGGTAATAATTGAATAATATGTGTAAACAAATATGCTGACTGACTGAGAGGCAGTAAGGGAAAAACAAATCTAAACAGGCAGCAAGCAGTAAGGAACAACCGAATATGGTAAGGCAGTAGGGAATAACAAATACAGTAAACAAGTAAGGAATAACAAATACGGTAGGTAAGTAGAGAAAAACAAACATGGAAAGGCAGTAATCGAATATGTATTTCATTTAGCAGCTACTTACAATCTATATCTCCCCATGTCAGTCAGGCAGGCCCAAGCAAGCCCGTGAATATAAAGGTTAAGGTCAATTCATTATCGCCGAAAATAGCTCGGCGAATAATGGGTTTTTCCCTAATAGCGAGACTCGGCGAATAATCGTTAACTTCTCCGAAAGATTCCCGTGGTTTTTATCATGTCTCGGAGATGTTTCCTTCCTTAATTGCTCCGAAAGCAGAGGAGATGGAATTAGCTAATCGAACAGTCAGTCCTATTCATATCCTACCCTAAGTTGCCCTACCTTCCATCCATCCAACTATCAGCGATTTCGAGCATGCTTTCATTAGCCGGGTAACCTTCAACTAAGGGCTCGCTGTGACGACTAAACTCTAGTTGTCGGTTCTCGGTGCTCCACCCTCGGATGGAAATGCATTTCTTTCTCCACCGGGGGTGAAGGGTAGGGCCAAGATGAGGGCAATGGATGAGGGCGTCTGGCTAGCTATTAAGCCTGCTCCCCTCCCGAATTCAATTACTGAACTGTACAACTATTCCTAACTTGACTGGTGTCGGTCTTTCTATCATAGTGGTTTTTGGATGTAGGCGTTTGGATGCAAGTTAGGAGCATGCTTTTGCCCCAGTGTCAAGCTTATAAGGGGGTTGGTTGGTTCCGGGTCCCCCATAATCAGGTGCTACCGGACTAAAAAATCTATGTGAACAAAGATCCTGATAAAAGAGTCTCATCCTTCCCATCCATCCCTCTCAGACCGATTGAATGCGGTTTCTCTCTCTAAGACCCAGCCACTTCGTTTCTTGCCATATCCCCATGCACATAGCTATGGATGGGTATGTTCTGCCCAGCACCCAAAGCTTCATTTGATGCCTTGATGAGGTAGGTTTGTCCAGCTTCATGCAATAATCCAACAAGCTGCCATCCACCCACTCAAGCAGGATAGAAAAGCCATGCCCTCAAGTAATCAATAATGGAGAGCTCAGAGCTTCTGGTAGGTAAAAACCCTATTCTAAGTGCATTCCCCGAAGAGCTCTTTGTGAATGAGTGGGATGGTTCCAGTTGATCAAATCCCTCCTATTGTACCTCGGACCCATCACCACTTGGATTTGATTGCTGCAAGTCTTATGTTCACAATCAATAGTTACCACCTACCTACTATTTACTTCCAGGTTTACCAAGCCAAATGAATGAAACCTTTTACAACCTTCATAAATACTTGCTACCACAACCTGGCTGGGCCAAGGGGGGGGCTACCCTATAGTTCTTTATTATTCCTGCCAGCCTTTAGTTTGGGTGGATCGAACACGAGGTGCCTTGCTTGCTCCGTGCTCCATATATTGCTGAATGGCATGGCTGGTCGTTTTACTTCTTGCTTTATCGGTCAGACGAGGGTCAATGGTTTCGATGGAACCAGTTGTGGGATGATCGTCATAACTTGCTTAGGAATGAAAGAGAAACCCCTCTCCTCTCCTCTCGATGGCGGCCTTATCAGTCGAGCACCTAAAGGTTAGGGTTTACTTATTGCCCCTCTCAAATAAGTAACCAAAACAGTCGAGCCTGCTTACGCATCCTCTCCCTCTCCTCTCGATGGCGGCCTTATCAGTCGAGCACCTAAAGGTGATGGCGGCCTTAACAGTCGAGCATGCTAACGCATCCTCTCGATGGCGGCCTTATCAGTCGAGCACCTAAAGGTGATGG
>Ga0115851_100127_pt1 | contig 24894 bp, 10 predicted proteins | sample InSIn2gowninarea_FD_83865 | JGI IMG/M metagenome (GOLD analysis project Ga0115851, IMG submission 83865)
GCCCCTCACCAAATAAGCACCCCCCTGCCCCAAAAGAGAGGACCCTTTAGGGGGCTCGACTGATAAGGAGAGGAACGCGAAGAGGGCCGCCATCGCCCTCCGGTCCTTATTAGTCGAGCGTGCTTACGCACCCTACCGGGCCTTGTTCTTCTTCCCTTGCTTGCTGAGGAAGCTGTTTGTTTGCAATTCTTGCTGGCCTACCGGACTACCATCATTCAAGCTTGCTTAGAGCTACCAGACTACCTTACCAATCGAATTCATTCGCATAAGAACAAGACGCATTTTGAACTCCCTTTTCTTGATGGAATACAGGATAATCACCACTAGCTATAAGTGCTTCTTGCTTTTATTCCCTTTCTTCCATACCGGACTACTCTAATGAATTAGCTTCTTAATTAGATTCATAGTCTCCCTCCCTTTAAGCGAAGCAGTGGAGGCGAATGGAGCAAGGATAACGTCAGTTAGGAGTAGGAACGGCCAGTTATCGGTCTCCCTTCTTTATTAACATGAATACAATACAAGGTAATCAAAGAGTAATAGTTTACAAAGATGAAAGAAACTATAGCTCCGATAAACCAGTTGTTAGTTATACCTTTGAGCCCAATAGTGGATAAGTTAGAGCATAGTAAGGGATTAGTAGCGAGGTTAGTATTCTATAGAGTAAGATGCTAAGTGGCGAGCTTCAAGGTTCGATCCTACTGTGTCTACTTGAACAACACCATGATTGTTCTCAAAGAATCCCAGCAACAAACATAAGGAGCCATTATTACGACTAGTTAGACTACGAGTTATCAGTTCTCAGTGATAGGTCTTTTATAGAATCCTTGAGTTCTAAAGCCTATAGTTCTAATCCTTTAGTTAGTAAAAGCCTATTTGAGTAAGAAGCTCTAGTTCTATCTTCTTCCTACCGGCTTAATCTTCCTACTCTGGGTGAAAAAATTGCGATATTAAGATGTCTGGTGCTGCTAGTGTCCCAGCTGTGGTTTCTACAGGCCATTACTTGTTGGGAAAGCATGGTTTATTAGGTGCATCGTATTATAAGAGTCATTACCGTTTATAGAGAGAGCAACCTAGAATACAATGAGTCAGTCTCAGCCATGTATTTCTTTCTAAGCCAATAAGCGAGACAGTTCAGTTCCTATCTACCGTTTTTTCAGGGAGAACTGCGAGAACCCACCCCTAGTACGAGAGGACTGGGTTGGGCCAACCTATGGTGTACCGGTTGTTATACTAATAGCAGCGCCGGGAAGCGTCGTTGGTATGTAATAACTGCTTAGGCGAAGAACTCGATAACTCCGCTCAACCGGAAACACATCAACCGACGGGTAAATGGGACTTCGAAGGGGGTCTTTTTGTGTGGTGTGGATCAGCAGCTAGATTCGATGCATCATTGGTGGAGATTACATATCTCCACTTAGACCTTCATTCATAAACCGGCGAATAAACAACCTTTTACCTAGACAAAGCTGAATCAAATAAGTCTTATGGGTAACAGCACCTCAAGGAAAAAACACCCACTTAAGCATAGGTATTTCACCAGCAGGAGGAACAATCTATCTATCTATACGAGATCTCATTGCTGCTATTGAGGCCACAGGCACAGATTTCATCTCATCCACAGTAACCACTTAGCTTTGCAAAGGAACCACTTCAGATACGATACAGTAACCACTTAGCTTTGAAGCAGCTACTTCATCAAATCCAATCATTCCAACAATGAAAGGGTGTAACGTATAATAACAAGACGTTGCATTTCCTCTGAGTGTTGCAGCTCATGGAATGCACGTTTTGTGGTGGCGAAGAACCGAGGACTCAGTTGGACCGGGAACCAACAGGTGAATGGGACTGCGACGGGGGTACTTGGGTCTGTGGGAGGCAGAACAACAACACCAGGAGTCGATCCAGTCATGATTATTGCTTCAACAGCTTCAATATTCAATACCTAGGCTCTTTATAAACCACCAATAACAAAAAGAACCAACACCTAGGCTTATTCTTTACTGATCTACCCTAGGCTGATTATTGACTGCATGCAATACATCCACGAGACATCAACCATCACACCAACCATGATTGATTGATCGAGATGCATGATTGAACGATTCAACCTGGCAAACAACCAAAAGCCTCCCCCAGACCCCCCAATATCCTCTAGCCATGTTATCCTCGTTAGACCATGACAGGGCCTCGTTACCCAGATTATGGTGGTGTTTGTGACCGAGATCCTTATGCTGATGTTCCAGATCCATACTATCATCTTTGTGGTCGAGATTGAAAGTAATAAACTTATGCTCGTTAGCTAGATCCAGACCTTCGTTCTATTTATCCAGCACCAGAAACACAGGTCCTACAGGTCGGAGCATCCATCTTAACCAGGAGCAGCAGCACAGTAAGCATCTTAGCTAGCACTTGAAGAGTAGTCAGTACATTCTTATCTTATCCCTTCAGTCCTTTATTCACCAGTCGATACAGAACCTGTAGCAGGGGCACATCATACACTTTCTTATAGTTATCCAGGTTTATAACAACCAGGCCTAGTAGTCACCTTTTACCGGTTGGATATGAAGTGAATAACCCTGCCAAAAAGCAAGCAGCGAGAAAGGCAGGGGTAATAACAAATAATACTAGAGTAGAGGCACCTTAAGTAGCAGATCTTCGTTCTAGTGGTTTAGTCCACTAAGGGAAGGCCTACACTCCGAGCATCGAGAGGCAAGCCTGCGTGCGAATGAACGAAAGGGAGGGAGAGCGAGCGGTTTTCTCACATGCCTTCTTTTGAAATAGATCCAATCCAATTTATACTTGCCTTCTGACTCGCCTTCAGGAAGAGGTGCGTAAGCTTGCCTTCTTACTTGCCTTCAGGAACAAGCCCAATCCGGGCAGATCAAGACCCGTAAAGGAACTGTAGCGAAATGGTCAATCGTAAGTAAGTCAATAGCGTAATTACGTATATAATATTGGCACCAACCCCGAACTATCTCTTCTTGGATAGTAGCGCTTCTCATTTCATTCCACCTGAAATGCCCGCTTCCCGTCCCTCTACAATCTGTATTCCAATTCGTACATATAGTCCGTCTCTCTCTTTCGGTGTTAGGAGGCGCAGTCTTTCATGCATGTCTTTAGTCCGTCCATTCGCACCCGGGTTCCCTTGCTTCCCGCTTCCCTAGTGACTAAGCTCAGAAATAAGCTACTCAGTTCAGAAATAAGCTCCCCTCACTAATCCCCGAACAGTGCGTGAAGGATAAACAAGGTCCCGGAGGGGCTTGCGCTTCCTAGTGCAAGGACCCGACAGGGGGCTCGACTGATAAGGATGCGCAAGCAGGCTCGACTGATAAGGCCGCCATCACCCTTTAGGGGGCTCGACCATAAGCCCCCCCACCCAATAAGTAAATTGAAGAGGAACTTTAGTTGCTCTTTGGTTACTTATTTGAGAGGGGGCACCCAATAAGTAAACCCTAACCCGACAGGGGGCTCGACTGATAAGGACCCTTTAGGGGGCTCGACCATAAGCCCCCCCACCCAATAAGTAAATTGAAGAGGAAAAGAGTCAGCCCACTAGTACGAGAGATTGAGACCCACTCCATAGCTTCCCCAGATGGATATGTAAACTGACCCAGCGCCAAACATTGTTCGGTAACAATATCTATCCCGCTTCCAGCTTTCAGCTTTGGTACAAAGGAATTCCCATTCGAAGTGATCCCTAAGTGATCTCCGAGTTACCTGGCTTTCACGACTTAGCTCACTCTCTCTTTCGACTTACTCTCTCCCCCTAGCTAACGACTATCTTTCTCCCTCTCTCCTTAGCTCTTTACATCGCTTACTCTCTACAGAACCAACCTTCGGCGAACACCCCGTATGCTATTCTATTCCCTTTCACTTGGACAGATGGGTTTGGTTCGCGAGCAATAGATTGCACCCACCCAAATCAAATCCATCAAGGAGAACATCTTTACACACCACTGACCTGGGCCCAGTCCTTTTCCAAACTCAAGTTGTCACACCTACCTGCCTTCTCTCTTGCCGCCTGCTTGAGCCTAGAGCTAACTTTCCGCCAAGCCCAATCAATCAATATCATTAGTGCCCCCTGGATCGAATCGTATAAAAGGAAAGCCCCACACCACATATACATCACTCAATCAATCCCTCACTAAATGAGTTCACTCAATCACTCGATCAATGGAACAAATGTTGTTCCCTAACCTTGGAGTAGACAGTGAGATCATCTTGGTAATACACCATTGTCTTGCCAATCAAATCGCGGAAGGTGTGATCCATGGCCCTTTGGAATGTGGCGCCAACATTCATCAACCCGAACGACATCCGAACATATGCATAGGTTCCCCAAGGAGGTTATGAAAGCTGTTTTATGGTAGCGCCCTTCAACCATGAACACCTGGTCGTAGCCAACCCATCAAGCATGGACATGAAAGCCGCGCCCGTGACTTGCTGCAACAACATTGACATGTTTGGCAAAGGATAATTATCCTTTCTTTATGCAAGGAGAGATGAAAGGACAGGGCAGAGAAGGACAGTAAATAGTGTAACTGGTTCTCCTTACAGTCAATATTGGGACTAGTGACAGTCAATAGTGGGACTAGTGATCCAGTGACAGGACAGATCTAATGGGACTATTTCTCCCAGGACAGAGCAGGACAGAAAAGGACTAGTGGGATTATGGGATGAAAGGACAGGACTAATGGGATTATGGGATGAGAGTAAACCGGTTGTATCCTTTCTTTCTGACTTTCCCTGTTAGGCCAAGGTCTGGTGGGTAAGGCCAAGGTTAGGTCTTTCCTCAAGTCGTTCGTTCCCTTCTCATTCAAATGAAATCAGATGACTGACTTGCTCGAGCAGCATTGGCTCCCAATATCTATTATATATGTCATTACGCTTCAAAACCTCCGGGGATTGGGGTGGGTGGGTAAATAGTGGCTATAATGGGAGGGTGAGGGTGAGCCTGTCGAACTCTCGACCTCTGGGAGAGGCAACGAACGCTCGACCACCGCCCCCACCCAATAAGCATCAAGGAAGAAAAACCTCCGCCAAGCTTGGCCTAACACACCCATCCTTTACCCTTGAACCTTTGGATCCTAATCTCATCGGTTTAGTACGATATCGCTGAACACCTCGCGGTGCTTACACCTATCGCCTATCGAAACATATCAAAACCTCCGCCTCCTGAAAATGCTATCCCCAATCCCCAGCGGAGGTTTTGATATGTAATGACATATATAATATATGCATTTAAGAAGGATTGACCTTATCAACTCGTAGCGGTCCTTGCACTCGGAAGCGCAAGACCCTCCGGACCTTCCTTATTTCCTTGCCGAAGTACTTATCGATTCCTTACGGGGCTTTGGTCGAGCAAGCGGCTTCGCACCTTGTCCGATGCGGACAAGCGACTACGTTCGGGGATTGGGGTGGGTGGGTAAATAGTTCGCTGTTTTTATTGAGCTAAACCTCTTTTTTATGGGGTCGGAGGAATCATCATTGCTCGCTCATTCGGGCACAGAAAGTGATTTTTTCATGACTGAACTGAAGATTGGCATTTCACCACGTTGCACTATGACAGGCAGGACGGCAACAATTGCTTTGAGGTTGAGCAGGACCCTCGCCGCTTGCTAGATTGATTATTGCGGACGGGCTTCTTGAGCTTGCTTGCTATATGTTTGGTTGGGGGAGGTTCTCCAACGGACGGAAGGAGGTCGGTCAACTGAAGGAAGAAGCGCATACACAGATAGGGCCACCTACAGCGCACAGCGAACCGAAAGAACACAAGTGAAATGAAAGCCCATTAGTGGAGTTGCTTGCTGCTTTTGAAATAGATCTTGCTTACTTACGCTAACAAGAAAACCTAGGGGTGTGAACCGATAGCGCCCACGGACTGACTGAACGGGACAATGGGACTCCGCTGGCTTAACTAAGCTTTACGCTATGGAACCATGCTATTTTCCTACCTCAACCGGATGCAATGACAAAGCTTACATACGTCGAGATTCACTATTTGAGGAACATATGCAACAGACAGCTACACAAATCTTTCAACAAAAGCCTAGAAATACACCTCAGGGAGAGCAGAGGCCAGATAGATGAGACATTCAGAGAGAGAGGGGCTAGGTTGAGCCATTCACGCTGGTCAGGTAGTGCCTTTCAGGAAGGGGAGGGGCAACAGTTCAATCGGCATTACACACCCTAGGGAATCCAACCCCAGCACTAGAACGGGGGACCCTTACCCCCTTGACCTGGGGAAAACCCAGGAAGGCCACTATCCAGGCGAATCAACTATGTGCAGTGAACGACTATGTGCAGTGTTTTACTATGTGCATGCAGTGAACAGCGACTATGTCAACCCCGGCATGGTACGGTACAGTACGGCACTATGAGCGACACTGTTAGTGAATCACAGCTAGCGATACCATCACACCAAGAGCGATTTCAAACAGCTCATTATATACGATTCACCATTGGAGGATCATACGTAATACATAGCCATACTAGCAGCCTCACATAAACACCATAAGCCATACAGCCCATAGCTATACATAGCCATATATCGCCATATAGCATATCGAGCATAGCGTAGAAAATAGAGTCTATAAAGAACAGGCACGCCGCGCGTTAGAAGTTCCACTGTAGTCATGCCACTTCGCCTCATAGACTCTTTAGACTTTCTCTTGCGGAGCTAGGAAATCTTGTACGCGCAGGAACCTGGGACACCCCACTAAGCGGTAGATAGTCATTCGTGTGCCCTCCATCTTATTCTTTCTTCTTCTGTAGGAGAAGCAAAGATGGCAGCATCTATTACAGGTGCATATCCAGTTCCATCTCTAGGGCCATAGCCCGTTTCAGAAACAAAAAGCATATCAATATCCAGCAAAAGATCCCGAGACAGGTGAAACCCAAACCTTAGATTCTCTTTCGTCCCTCTATGTCCGGCCGGTTTCATTATCTTTCCTCTCTTTATGGGAGGGAAACTCTTTTCATTCTTTTACCAAAATGGATGAATGAAGCATCCGACGAACCGGCTATCAATTAAGAATGACCAGCAGTCACTTACTCATTGTCTTGGTCGGCATTCATTATATACGTAATTACGTCATTCGAGATATGTCATTCTGCCTTCGCCGAGCAGCAATCTTGTGAAACCACATGCTCATATATAACTAACTACCACCATGCCCAGGTACGTTAGTGACTCGACTGATAAGGATGCGCAAGCAGGCTCGACTGATAAGGCCGCCATCACCTTTAGGTGCTCGACCATAAGGACCTTTAGGTGCTCGACCATAAGGACCTTTAGGTGCTCGACTGATAAGGACCTTTAGGTGCTCGACCATAAGGGATTTATCGCTCGACCATAAGGGCCGCCATCGCCGCCATCAGAGGATGCGTTAGCATGCTCGACTGTTAAGGCCGCCATCACCTTTAGGTGCTCGACTGTTAAGGCCGCCATCGAGAGGATGCGTAAGCAGGCTCGACCATAAGGTCCGGTAGGGGCTCGACTGGCCGCCATCGATTTATCGCTCACCTTCCCACTATTTACCCACCCACCCCAATCCCCGGGGGCCGCCATCGATTTATCGCTCGACCATAAGGTCCGTCAGGGTGCGTAGCACGCTCGACTAATAAGGCCGCCATCGACGGAGTCACTCACTATTCCGATGGTGAGGGGCTCGACCATAAGGACCCGGTAGGGGGCTCGACTGATAAGGCCGCCATCGATTTATCGCTCACCTTCCCACTATTTACCCACCCACCCCAATCCCCGGGGGCCGCCATCGCCGCCATCGCCGCCATCGAGAGGAGCTTCAGCTATTCTAAATCCATTAGGCGAACAGCTCGGTTGGGTCTTTTGTAGTGGTTCCGATCGATCTCCAACCAAAAAGCTTCGCAAAATGCGTATTTGATAAAGGCACGGAGTTGTTTTGACGGGGTCGAAGGCATATGATTCTTCTATCTGGGTCCCGAACTCAATTTTGGCTATAGTGCTCACGTGTCCTTGCCTTATGAAGGTAAAGACCTATCGGACCTATCCAGATGGTAAATTTGCAAGTGAAAGGGTGGCATCTCGGGACCTTCCCCTACCCAAAATAGAGGTGGCCCTAAGTTTTGTAAATGAATCTGCATGAATCAGGCACTGTAGCTGGTTCATTCCCCCATTACGAATGTGGCCTTGAACTGGTCAATTTGAAAGTTCAAAAGTGAGTAGTCTATGAAGGGCAAGACCTCTATAAGACCTTACGCGGTCCTCAGGCCAGCCGGGTCTGTGCAGTGTTGGTTCTTCGGTTCGCGGTTTGGTTCTGAGGGTGGTTCTCAGGGTGTCAAGGGCCGGCCGATGGGTGGTTCGATCGGCGGGTCGTCTTATTCGAGCGAAGCAGTAAAGTTATCAGTCGGAAGGTGAAACGAAGCAGGACTCAAACGCTGGGCACGACCCGGCAGGGATCTATCTCTCCGTGGGCGCCCAGTAAATTAGAAAAGCATCCATCCTCGGTCACTCACTTGTTTCAGGGAGGACCTTATTGAAAAATGCTGCTCCAGGGCTTAAGGCTACGGGTCTTCCAATGCTCCTGGGTGGGATCCTGAGCTTCTGGCAATTCTAACAAGGCGGGAACATGACCTTACGTTACTGGCTAGGGTCTAGGGTCTCTGGACAACTTCTTTTTCAGTCTGCCTGCTGCCTTCAAATCCGCCTCACCCAGGGGTAGAATCATGAAATGAAAAGCAGACCGATCTTGGAACGAAGAGTAAGGGAAAAAGTAGAAGTATTTCCGGGCCAGCCAGATTCCGATTGATTTCTCAATTGAGAGATAAAAAAGATAGTGAAGGGCACTATCGTAGTTGAACAAATTCTGGAATAATCATAATAAATGAAATTACAACGACTTACTCCGTACGTACCTCGTACTACCGCTATTTGGCCCACCATAGCATAGATAGGAGAGGTAGAGGGTCGTGTGGTGCTTTACCTTATGGCTTAGATTTGATTTCACTGGCCTGCCGGGTATGCCTTGGGTAGATGGATTGGATTATTGTTAGGACATCAGAGAACAGAGTTGGGATAGGATTATGGGACCAGACTTATGACTGCCATTACACTTTACTTTAGGAAGCTTTGGAGGTACAACTAGAGATAAAGACCCGGGATTTGCATTAAACCACAACCTTCAACCTTGGCCTTTCTCCCTTCAGCCTAGGACATTTAGTGAGTTAGTACCAGTGCTGCCTCTGCATTCCACCAAGAACATCAGTACCGTAGGGATCGATCGTATTTTACCACCAACCTTTATACTGAAAACCCTTTATGCTGGAAACCTAGGAGCATGGAGTTACCACCCTAGAACCTGAAATACGATAGATACGTGGGCATTACCATCTTTACCTACTCTCTTTACCTGCTATAGAACTAGACCTGGTACGGGAGCGGGAGCCTTGGACCTTTACTTAGGCTTTTAGGCACTCACTAGAGAAGAGAACCTGCATTTAGATTCTTTAAGCCAGGAAGCCGTAGCTGTATGGGGAACCCATATAAACCTTCTTTACTCTTTACCCACCTACCAGAACTATATAGACCTTATAGCCCTAGAACAGGAATCACCTTGTTAGGAAGGGATGGACATCCTTAGAAGCTGAAGCCGAGCACAAAACTTATAATGCACCCAAAAAGCTTAAAGCCGAAACCGAGCACGAAACGGAACCCGCACCTCCGCCCCTACCCTGCAGCTGAAAGCCGAGCACAAAAGAAGTGGAACCAGCCAAGTAAACTCAGCCCGCCTCAAAAGAAGAGGAAACGGAGCCCGCATCTTCCCTCGAAAGCCGAACACGCATCTGGATATGTGAGTGGAACCTGCCCCAGGATACACGGAAAATGCCTCCTAAAAAGCAGCAGGACACGCATCATTAGAGCAGCCAGCAGGATATGCCTTAAGAGAAGCAGATCAATTACACTGACTTACTGCCTTTATTTCTTCCCTTCAAAGAGTTATCTCAGGCACGAAGTGATTCAATAAAAGGCATTTTATTCATTCTTCTATTGCAAAATTACGTATATCATTAATTACCGGCACACTTAGCAAAGAAGTCTCCTTGTACTGCTGACTGAACAGCTGAATGTATGCCTACCTCTCTGCTTCTGAGCAACAGGTTCCTAGATTGATGTTCCTGGTAACTTCTTCAGTGCCCAAATTAACCAGTTAATAGTTTGTGGATAGCTATTTTATTGATATCGACTGGTTTCCTAAATCTGTTCTTCTGGTGACGCAGAGGAAAATTGAGCCAATCTATATCATAAGCCTAACCTTGAATGTTTGCCGAATGTGCTCGATAAATAAAGGAGTGCACAGGTATACTTCAAGTTACGACTCCATTCAACATATCTTATTTACCCAGAGCTTATAGTGACGAATTACCTTCTTTGCCTTTGAATCTTGTTCCAGCCGGAGACTAGTGATGAATAATTAGAAATTACTTCCCTAAGATGAGACCGCTGCGCTCCTTGACTTTTAGTCTCTCCTAACCACCCTGGTCCAACTACTAGTGCTATTTACCTTTACTCTACCTACCTTGCTTTAGACCGCTTAGTTGTGGAATCATTGTTGGAAACTGCCCTCTTGCATTATATACTGCCTTACTACTAAGATCTATTGTACGTGTTTTGGCGGGCACTATTCAACTTTCTTTTCACATCGTTTTCACACCGCTACGTCCCTGCCTGCCTATTTATGAATTTTAGTGCCCTGCTACCAACAACCTGGCTGGTGTCTTTACCACCCTTGTATAGACCGGCTCACCAAACCTTAACTCTTAAAGTAAGGTAGTAGGGGCTTACAAACAAACCACTTGCTTGAGAAATGCGTGGGTAGGCACTATTGTTATTGTTCGGACCGGGCTTCAGGATACTCACGAAAGGAGAGCTGATGATGGATAGGATCGATCAAACCCCTCCCCTTTGTTTTCATGGATCAACCTCACCGCTGCGCGCCTCTTTCTGCTGCAGCCCACCTGCCTTAGAGTAAGGAATCACCTTACATGCTCCGCTAATTGATTTAGCTACAGAAAAAGAAGAGTTATCGACCCCACTGGGACATAGCCGGACCCACTCCAAACGAGGTTTCTCTTTAAGCTTATAAAATGAATGTTTTTATAAAGCGAACCCATGTTTGTAGGGTGCCCGAGTCATAAGTGTAGTCAGTAGAAAAAGGTGGTTAACACATTTGTAGGTCGTCGATTTCAGTAATGCAGAGTAAGCTAAAGTTCATAGCAATGTTATAAGGTGCCCACCGACCCAAGGGCTAAGATATTATAAGTAAGGAGTAAATCCAAGAAAGAGGGCAGTTTCTTTCTTTGGCGTGAACTCATAGTGTGTTGGATGCCAACATATGTATTGAAATCAGATGGGGTATTGCTTCTATTAAATAACCTCTCACTCTTTCACCTGCTAGACATAGATCTTTGAAATAGGCCCTATCTCATGAGGTCTTTCAAGTTACCACTTACAGGCAAGGCACCAATATCAGACCTTTAGGAGCCCCCGGTTCATTGCATGGATGGAGAGATAGGAGCCTTACCCTTTGATTTATACTGCCCGGAACCCTATGGGCTAGGACGATGGCTTGGTGGAGGCAAGGGACAGTCATGCCCAACCTCTTCTTAATGAAGCCATAATTTACACCCACCTGCTAGAAAGACCTTTCTCTGGAACTGTACTACAACATGCTGCCAAGGGAATGCTTTCAGAACAGGACCGGATCATAGGCAATAGGTAGGGCATCGGGCATCGGGTCATTAGAACAAACAAGCCCCAGGTTATGGGAAGGAGGAGCACCTGTATTAGACCTTACGAGCACCAGATTATCGGGTGGGTGGATCAGAGGAATAAACTGAAAAGGCTATAAGTCATCGACTTGCCTATAGAGAAATGAGAGATAGATACCCCAGTGGGGACTGGAGATGATGTGTTCGAATATGAATCGGGCTGGTCCCATGGAGAAATCTACTGTGGATACAACTTCTACCAATCTGGTTAAGTAATCTATTGCAGTAATAATATATCGGGCCTTGTAGTGTTTTGCTGGTGGATTTATGAGTCCAATTAACCGGCACCCATTTATTGAATGGTTGAAACGCATTTACATGGTGTAAGGGGCAGTTCATTTATTCTAGGGGGTTTCTTTACCATTTGGCAAATAACCCTTTCCACGATCTTTATCATCCCTGAACAATACCTGATTCAAGAGAGAAAGGGCTAAATCAAAAACACAAATAAAGGCTTTAAGTTCTTCAGGTACCTTATTCGGGAGGAATTAGAATTAATGGGTCAGTTCACGTACGGGAATGTTTAGGGCTCCCAGTAAACCCAGTAAATAAGGGTATTTCTCCGGTTTTCCGTCCCGATAAAGCCTATGTACCTTATTATTTATGTGAACAGGGCTCAAACCAGTGAAGTGAGTAAAACCAACCATACCTTATTCTTTCTGTTTAGAAAACTAAAGCCTTCCCTTTATACTGTTCACGGAAAGAATAGAAGGTCTGTTGATCGTTCACTGGTGAAAGAACCAACGAACTCGCAACTACTCTTTATCTGTCATCATATTCAAATCCAATCCCCGAACCACCTTGATTGGCCTGCATGATCGCCTTTCTTCTCTGCTGGAATCTGTTCCCCTGCCGCCGCCGCATCTGAATTATTATCTGTGTCATACCTTGACCTTGATTCATCGCCGCCATCGATAAGCCACTTCCTCCCTCGACTGACGTCCCCGTGCTTCATTCTTTATATATGTCATTTCGCTTTGATTTATTTATGGGCTATTCGAGGAGAGACAGAATAATCTATCTTGCGTGGGGAGCGTCCTGCCTGAAGTGGTAGCTCGGATGCTCGGTGATATTCAATACCTCGACCAGCTTGCTTCCCCCTTGCCCAATGTTGGTGGCCTTCATGCCCTATTAGGAAGCTAGAGGCAGATCAACCAGTTGTGGACGACCTTTGGAACTTATGTCCATGAAGTTTGGTAGGCGCAGATCATCCAGGTGTGGACGACCTTCACCCCTCAGGCCCATGAAGATGTGAGAGGCAGCCAGGCAGATCCACATCAGTTCACGACCTCAATGCCTTCATTAAGCTAGGGAGAGGAAGGCAGGCCATTGTGGACGACCTTAATGTCTTATGCGCATGAAGAAGCGAACAAAATAAAGGCTGATCCACATTAGTTCAGGACCTGAATGCCTTATTGAAACGTGAAAAGCTATTGGCAGATGAAGAGTAGAGTAGTCCCGGACCTTACTTTTCGAACCCGATATAATGTGTACATGAAGATTGAGGTGGACTAGCTTTAGTCCGTGACCTGAATTCATTAACGATATATGCCCATGAAATAGACATATTCATCTTTGGAATGCATGACCATACGCTCTTGAAAACATAGTATGAGGAATAGGAAGGAATTCGTAATTCGCCCTACAGGAAGGAAGGAACAGACGCCCTTGAACATACAGTCGCCAGGGGAAAGGAAAGGAACAGCCATTCGTAACCTTCAACTTCTTTCTTTATGTCCTTGATACCTCTTGTCCCGGATAACACTTACTGGAGTAGCTATCTCAACTAATGAACCCAATTACAATGGCATTGCAATGAACCCAATTACAAAGAGAAAGAAGTTGCTATCATGAGAGATTAGAAGGAGCTACCACCCTCTCCAAGCTCGCTCGCTACTGCCCTGCCCTCCCTTCATAAGATATCCGTATATAGATTAGGAGAGGAGCATAGATTAGGCACCCGATCACTTACTTATTAGTAAGATCCTGAAACTAAAAAAACCTATAAAGACGCAAGATTAGGCCTAAAGAAAACCTAACATACCATTCAACGCTCCATATAGACCAGACCTCTTATACAGGAACAACTCACCAAAAATGCGGGTGTCTGGTTCCTGTAACATACCCGAAAGGATCCTCCATCACTACACATATTAGCTAGATTAGGATCTTAACTAGATTAGAATTGCACCCCCCCTACCGGGTGAGACAGATTAGGTAGTACCCAGGCCCTAATACAAGAGATAGGCATCAAGAGGAATCAATCCTAGCTATTATTCCGGTTTAAGAACCAAAAGCAGCAGCCCTGAGCTGTTAAGTTAATGGGGAAGATTCATATGCAGATAGAATTCCACCGTTTCAAGAGAGCTAGAATCAGACCCAGGCATGGGGTATATAGTCAATTTAGTGGACCCATAATCCATTGATTCATTCGATCCAGTAGAAGGGAATAGAAGATTCAGTCTTTCCATCCAGTAGAAGAGACTAGGACTAATGGTTTACACAAGGCATGGGACTGAGCAAGAGTCTCTCCATCCAGCTACCGGGCTTGGCTTTATACTCTGCGCCTAGAAGAAGAGAAGGTAAGTGCTAGAACTCTTGTCAGTCAGTCAGTTTAGAATGAAGCTCTTTTCTTTTAAGCTCTAATCACTCAGTAGAACCTCTGGTCGGTCATGATAGTCGATCAGTACTAGGAGGTCCCGATTACCTGTTGGCAATACCCCGGAGAACCTAATTTCCCACCGGTCAGTCCCAGTCGGCAGACACTGGGATAGGCATTGAATGGATGCCGAGAGGAGAGCCAAGAGGAGATCCAGGTGTTGAGCACTCGATTACAGGTGTTGATTCACTCGATCCCGCTACTCGATCACTTGATTCAGGATTCTTTGCCACTAGTCGAGCCAAGAGTCCGATCATTCAAAGGAGGTATGGTCATAGCCGATTACTTACGTGCATCTATCCACTTTTCCCTTACTGCACCCAACAACCTTATGGAGTGCTGCCTGCAACCAACTACTGCTTCAGAGCCAGGAATCCAGGGTAGGTAGGCATGCTATTCACTACCGAACCTTGCTTTCCAAACTCACCTACCTGAAGAAAGAAATAGACATGTTCGAACTATATTGATTAATCGCTTACTTGGGGACTGCCTATTATCTTCTCTTATCAGGACCGATCAAACAACCTTACCCTTCACTCTGTACACCCCTATACGCCTTAGATTACCGATACAGCATTCTGGAATGGAATCCTTGCTTTCCTAACGTCAAGCAAGCCCCTACCGGTCCTTGCCCCCGGAGGGACAAGCGGCTTCGCACCTTACTTACTTAATCGCTTAGGAGGTATGCTTAGAACTTCTCAGCATTGGTCTGCATGAATCTGGGCCTTGAACTGGTCAATTCGAGAGTGGAAAGGTGGCCTATTAAGTAGTGAAAAATCCCCTAATCAACCTAAGTCACGCATGGTAAATTCCCCTAATCAACCTGGCGTTGCCCATCCAACCATACCAGCAAGCAAGACCAACACCAAAACAAGCAAGACCAGCGATCCCAAGCCAGCGATCCCAGCGATACAAAGCAAAAGAAAAAGCAGCGAGTAAGGCCAGCAGGCCAGGTTCATATATCTAATTTCCCGATATGTCCTAGCCTCCTCCAACCGGGACCTAGGTTATTAAGTCAGGTTCAAATCCAATAACCCACAAGGCCAGCCAGGTTTATAGAGTGAATTTAGTCGCTCACTAAGCCATCGATCCCCTTCATCCATCCATCCTTACCTCTAGAGGGACTACTCTTGCCCCTCATTTCATAGTCGTTCCTTCATTCCGTAGATGCATTCCCCGGAAACATTACAATATGGCCCCTCTATCGGGAATATCGATCGGGAATACGGAAGAGCTAAACCCGAAGGAATAATTAGTATATTCCCATCCTTCGAACCTTCCTTCTCAACCCGATTAGGAGTGAAATGGTCGTCGATCCTTATATCTTTAGGAATGAAGTGGTCGTCGATTAGACCCCTTTCACGAAATTGAACTAAAAGGTATTGGCGCCCCGAACCCGAGGGAGCGTATGGCTACGATCAGTTCAGTCACCATCAGTAATGATAAGATTAGCTGGCTAACGTTCGTATTGGCTAATGTTCGTATAAGCAGCTGCTGGCTAGCTTAGAGTCTGTCTCTTCACTGCCTAGTTTTTACGGTTCCTACAGAGGTTGAAAGGGTGAAAGCTCTGTCTCTTTATTACTTTTCCTACAGAGGTTGAACCAATCTGAGATTACGGGTTCGGGCTGGCTGGCTACCGTTCGTTGCGTTATTAGTGCCACGACGAGATAAGTATGGCCACGATAAGATTATATGAATTAGATATTGGATTAGATATCGGAACGAGCTGGTCGAGTCTCATTCTTTCTCCTTATTGAAGTTTAGCTTCTTCCTTCTTCCTTACTTCAATAGCTTGAATAGACAGGAAAAACTAGAAGCTTGTCTAGAATGGTTAGACTAATAGTTTGAATAGAAAGGTTTATCTAATCTTCCCACTAGCCTTCTTAGAAGCTAGGAGAGGGAATAAGAAACCTTCTTCCTTACTTCAATAGACTGTTATAGAGAGAAAGCCTTAGATACTGGAATAGAAAGCTTAGACTCTTCTACCTTACCTAGAAAGGTTATACTTATCACTTCAATAGAAAGCTTAGACTAGAAGGGAGAGGTTGTAAGGGACTCTAAGACTGTCATAGAAGGGGTTGTAAGGGAAACCCGAACATGGCTGGCTAGGATCAAACTATAAGGATACGGGTATGTCTGTCTTCAACTTTCAGGATGCCTGTCTAAACCTTGTCTGACCAGATGGGTATGAATGGATTAAATCAACTTTCTGTATGTGGCTATGTATCAACTTTGTCAAAACATGTTCTTTAAGCTGTTATTTTTAGAAATAATCGCCCTCAAAAGGCGAGAAAGAACCTCCACTCAAAAGGAGGCACCCAGAGCAGAGATATAACTAAAAAGGCACCAAGGTTCGAAAGAATCGCCCCATATGAAACTAAAAGTGAGATAATCAATGTTACTTCCATAGAGAACTTGGTTCAAGGTGAAAATATCGAATTAGATATCTTTCTTTCGTTACTGGACTGGTTTGTTTCTCCCTCGTGAAAGAGCTTATCCTTCGTGACAATTGAAAGAGCATACTAGCCGGAGTTCTGTCTGGCTCCCTACTAGCTGAAGTTCTGCCTCCCTCCGTACTGGGTTACCCCTCCCTCGTGAAAGGGGTAGGGCTTTCTTTCCAAATAAGACTCCTCTCATTTCACCATCCAATTAGCCCATCTTCCTGAATGGCTCAACCTCCCTGATGAGAGGATTTAGCCAGCACCAGACGTGAGAGAAGGACCCCATCATACGCGATAGGACCCCTTAAACAGTGAAAACACCTTCCCCCTGTGACCGAATACCTCGCTGCCGTCATCGACCGGAGACCGAACCGGACGATACCATATTTTGAAGCCTTTATCAATAGACCCAAGAGCATGGAACCTGCTGCCGCATAGACGAAAGAGACACCAGACTGTGTATGTGTGGGGGATCCCGCTAGCCAATAAGAAACCACCATACTTTATGGTTAGATGCCGCTGGCCGAGAACAGATGTAAGCCAATGCTGCTTGCTGAGGTTCCACAACCGCATAGGGTAGGGTGGTAGGGCACGCCAGACCAGACATGTAGACCAGACCTAAGGGAGAAGGTACTATAGCAGCAGCTATTCAGGTTACCACATGCCCAGTAAGGTTAGTGAGTGTGAGGTTAGTCAGTGGGGAATAATCCAAAATCCAAATAGATTTTCTATGATGATCGCATATCTACGGCACCCATTCCATATAAAGAAACAACCAGTGGAATCCATATGGTGCTTAGCTTGAGTTCATAAGCTAACTCCTAGCTCTACTCTCTGTGCTTAGCCTCTCTGTAGTGCGATAATGACTGGACTCTCTCTGTATCCATACGGACTTCTAGTTCAAGCGTAATAGAAGCCGGTAGGGTAAGTGATTAGCCTTAGTAGGTTGGTTCAAGCCGGTTTGGTCAAGCCAGCCTGCACTCCGGATGTGATTGTTCCATTAATGATCTATTTTCTTTCTAATTGATTAAGCCTAAGCAGTTACCTATTCTAAGGTTGTACCTATTTCATAAGGTTTCATACACTGTAACCACTTGCATGAGACTCTAAGCTCTAATTACACTAGTAAACGTAATTTCCACTACTTGACCTGGCACTACGCTTGTTTCCCGTTTTCAAGCCATGACTATGACTTCCGTGGTGATCTAGCTTTAGTCCATTTGATTTCTTTCAATCAATCACTCTTCATAGGTGCACCTACCTACCTCACTCACTCTGTCGGGATGGGGTAATTATTTCATGTATATAGATTTCACGTATATGAACTGAACAGAACATCTGTATCTAATGGATTGAAAAGAACGTGTCTGCTGTAACTCCTATCCATCCATTGGTTCACATCTCTCATTCTTTGAAGTTGGCACCTTGTCATGCATGGATAAGTTGTTAGGGTAATCGGTGCACCTCCTCACACAAACACTTTCGGGATGGGTTGTTCTGGCTTTCACGTCTATAGACTTACCGTATCTGGACTGATGAACTGAACGTCTAGAGTATAAAGTATTTAGTATCGGTAGAGAGAAGTAGAGATAGCGGTGGATAGGTTACAGTAGAGAGAGGTAGAGATAGAGGGTAGAGGGGATAGAGGGATGGGGAAGATAGAATTGTTTCTTTTCCTACCTAGCTCGTGTCGTTTCTTCTGCCAGCCGGGGTTTCATCGACAAGCAAGTTTCTTGTCCCAGCGAGCAGTAAAAGAATCTCCAGTACCGAAGCAAGTAACTCAAGCAGTACTAATTCAATTCTATTATTATACACGTAATTATCCAAAAGTAAGCTCAGCAATTAATATGCTTTTCCTCTGATGGCGGCCCTCTTCAATTTACTTATTGGGTGCCCCTCTCAAATAAGTAACTAAAAGGCGGTGGTCGAGCACCTAAAGGTCCTTATCAGTCGAGCACCTAAAGGTGATGGCGGCCTTAACAGTCGAGCCTGCTTACGCATTCAATTTACTTATTGGGTGGGGGGGCTTATGGTCGAGCACCTAAAGGTCCTTATGGTCGAGCCCCCTAAAGGGTCCTTATCAGTCGAGCCCCCTGTCGGGTCCTTGCACTAGGACCTTTCAGAATCATATTTGTATTGTAGGCACCCTCTTCATTATTCTAGGCAGCGGTACCATCAATCATTCTGTCCAGCTATCCAGCAAGCAGCAAGTTCGAAGCAGGTCCACTGTGTCCTATCGTTTCTTCAAATCCCTAGGTATTCATAGCGTAAGTAAACAAGCATGGCTCAATGTCTTCTGATGGGAACATGGGGGAACTCATCTCAATCTATATCGTTCTGTGTATTGATTACAATGGGTGGGATGTCAAGCCAGGTCAATCTACTACTGGTGGGTTCAATGCTCTTGTTTCGCGAAGCACCATAATCGTGGGTCTAGTCACAGGTTCTAGCATTATGGGTTCGACCCTCCTGCCCGGGGTAATTCAACCAGCAGCCTGCCAGTAACTAACGAGGCAAGTAACGAACGATGCCTACACTAACTAAAAGCCAGCAGCAGCCGGGTTCCTCAAGCCTAAAAGCAATTCCAGCCGTACCAGCAATAGCAGCAATTCTAGCTTATCCATGCCCCCGCGCAATAGCTCTAAACGTTGTGAAATGCTATTTGTATGAAAGTGAAATATGGTTGGAAGATCCATAGCCTTAAGCCCTGGAGCCTTATTTTTCAAAGAACCTGAAGATGGAGTCTTTTTATATATAGTCCTCCTAGAAGCAAGCCCTGGAGCATTGGATTGGTTTGAATAGGGAGAGGGAGGAGTTTTCAACTCAACATTCCACCTTCAAACAAGAAATTGAGACATGAATTCTTGGGCACAAGTCGTTCGGGGAAGGGGCTCCTACCCCTCTTGCTGCGGTTGAGGAAGTAGTGCAGGCCAAGCTTGTAGAAGAGCATACTAGGCGTGCCGGGGAGATGAACAATCTAAAGGCAAGGGCTTCGCGCCTCACCCTTCCCATCCCCGGACCTCATGCAACCGGATAAACCCTTGATCTCCATGATATTACTCTAGAGATACTTGGTGAAAATCAGATTATACACTTTGAATCCGGTTCAGGTAAGCAGGTGACATGCCTCACAGGCTCTCCGGGTCAAGCGAAGTATATTATCCCTCCCTAGCAGGATATTTTTAGGAGGATCTTACTAGATCCCAAGTTGTGGAACTCAAACGCTCCAGAGAACTGGTTGCAGCAGCATGACAGGCAGGGAAATGAGTACTCATTAGAGATCTTAGGGCCATTATTATGTCTTTCCCCCTCCTGGGTACTATCAGCTGGGGTTCTATAAATGGATGAGCCCATTGGAGGAGGTTTACATGACTCAACCAGAGGAAGACAAGCATACCTCAGAAATCAATCTCTACCACTTATGGAAAAGCTGTCTCCTACAGCGGAAAGAGACTCCTAACCGGCTTATCTTGCGGCCGAATCTATCAAGCCTTTCCCGTCATGATGGTTGTCCGGTCGGTGCAAAGGAGGTTATACCCGCAAGCAGTGAAAGAGGAACACCTGCCCCACCCAAGGAAGCAAGTATCCTTTTCCGCTATTCCCGAATCATCTCTCGGTGCAGGAGCATGCCTACTCGGAACCACCCTTATCTATTTTAGTTAATTGAATATCGAGTGCGAATGAGAGAAGGGACTAGCCTATAAAATAAAGGAAACATTCCCATCCCACCCCACCACGTGTGGTAACACAGCTAGGTATGTGTTCGCTGACTCCCCAATCATAAAGAAGTAGTCAAGGTTGGGAACTTCCAAACACGTAGAGGCCCGGGTTTGATTCCCCCATGAGTAGGCAAGGTCCGTAACAACCCGATGCTCCGCCTACCTTGGTCAAGTAGAAGCCCCAAAAGGGTGAGGCATAGGACCCAGCTAAGCCAAGCACCAACTAGAGGAGATGGGTTGCGTAGGGAGCCGGCCAAGGTCAGTAAAGCCAGACTCAGACTCGGCATCCGTTCAGTTGAGTAAGCCAGCCAAGTTTGCTAAGCGAGCCCAAGCCCCTAAGAGGAAGCAAGTCAAGAAGCAAGACGGCTTTATGATCTTCCCAGAATGTTCGTGCCACTGCTAGGTAAAGAGGAAGCAAGTCAAGAAGCAAGGATCTAAATGACCCGCAATGTTCGTTACACTGAGAGGTAAGGGTCCGCAGACTGCCCAATGATAAGTAGGCAAGTGTCGTTCTGAAAGGCTAGTTTTTATATAATCAAATGCCCGATCAGGGCCTGTTTGGTATAGCTAGTACGTTATAGGTAGTATACCTCGTATAAGCTCTTACTTAGACGTATACCCAGTAACCCCAGGACTGCCAGGATAGGCTTTACCAAGAGAGAAACTGGCTAGGTATACCCCGCATTACCTATACCACGTATACCTCTTCCTAGCTAACCCCCGTATAAGGTCCACCCCGCTATTAGGCTTATCTGCCCAGCTCTCTAGACCGCACTATCCGCAGCTATCTCCACCGCGTTATCTGCCCAGCGCTCTAGACCGCACTATCCACTGCTATCTATGTATGTCCCGTATCACTGGCAGGTTCAAGTCAATCCTTTCATTCAATGCTTTCCATGACCAGAAGCTCGTATCAAAGGCAGTTTCAAGTCAATCCTTTCATTCAATGCATTAGTGTGTAGGTTATATATGTAAATATGTCATACCAGGTATATATCGTTTACTGGGTATGGCTGGAATCAAGGGAAGTAGTCCTCAGCATGCCCCACCCCATTGAGTTAGGGCGTGGGCAATCGTTCAAGACTGCGCTGTCCAGCGCTTACGTTGAAGCTCCTGTTGATTTAGTTCATAAGAAGCTCGCCCAGGATCTCTTCTTCTGAGATCACCCATATCCCGCTGCATCTAAACTGGTTGGAGAGTAACTGCCTCGTCATATCAGGTGGTTAGAGAGAACCTTCCCAGCAATCCCAAGCCAGTGAGCTTTTTTTATAATCCGCAATATAACCATCCGATCCGATCGGTTAATGGGCCCGATCCAGCTGTCCAATCTGATTGAGCAATAAATTCCTCCCTCCCTATTGTGTGGAAGGTAAGTAACTCGATCACGAAGATAAGACTCTGGATCACGATCTGGAACATAATAAACGGCTTCATCTCCTTGCACTAGGAAGCGCAAGCCCCTCCGGGACCTTCTTTCTCCCTTCCTGACACTGCCTGCCTTTCCTGGTGAAGCGGCAGCCTGGCGACTCGCTATTGGCCTTTCCGGTGCCTGCTGGATAAATAGAGAGATTGGAACCAGACCAGACCAGAGGGAAAGGGAAAGGGGCCCCAGACAAGAGGTAAAGGGAAAGGGGATGCCAGAGGGAAGGGGTTGCCAGACCCGATAGGCTGACTGAGCCAGACCAGACCAGAGGGAAAGGGAAAGGGGCCCCAGACCAGACCCGAGGGGTTGCCTGACCAGACCAGAGGGAAAGGGGAAAGGGGTTGTCTGACCAGAGGGAAGGGGTCAAAACCGTGAGGCTAGCTAGAACCTGTGGTGGCTAGACTTTGGCTTGATGAACTAATCGGAGCTGTAGAGGGAAAGTACTCGGTCGGAGATGCGTGATCGAAAGAAAGTCAATTCGATCAATTATTTGATCAATTATTAGATCACATAAGTCGCTTACTTATTTCTAAGGTATAAGGGTGATTTTCTCCTCCGTAAAAGCGTCGCAGTTGGCCGTCGCAGTTGCCTTACCAGAAATATCAATTTTCCCTCTTAAAAAGCGTCGCTGTTGGCCCTCGCAGTTCGCTTACTAGAAATACCAATTAATGAAATTATCCAATGAAGCAGCGGAGGACACGGGTTCAATTCCCCTTATAAGCTCTGCTGAGGTAAATGCCTCAGAAGCTCACCTAACTAACTAACTAACTATATAACTATCTATCGTAGGCAGGCTGGGCTGGCATATAATTGAAAAAGGCTTCTTAAAACAAAAAGTTGAAAATGTGGCCCCTTTAAATAGTAACTAACGCTCTTCTCCAGAAGCCTAATAATTCCCCCTTTGGCCGCTGCTTTCCTTACCGGCCAGCCAACCCGGAATCCACCATATCCATCTTTAGCCCCTCACTACATTAGGAAAGGAAGGAGCAGCTATTTGTAGTGCTGCTGGCTGGGTCTTATGACCAAGTGCAAATGACCAAGTGCTGATGGGTCGACTAAGTCAGCTGCTTGATGAACCGGCTAGACAATGGATGGCTAGACGTGTGTGTGTGGCTAGAGAGAGTGGGACTAGCACGTGAGGCTAGGGGCGAATACAACGACTATGTGCAACGAACGACTATGTGAGCAATAACATCACACCCATTGAGACCATGTTTCCACCGAACGAGATTAATTGAGTTTCCCAAGTTCCCACCATAATAGATTGAGTCAAGCACCAATACGGGGCACATCTAACCAACACGGATACGGTACGCAATGATCGACAGACACTGCGAATCACACCTACCTGCTAATCGATTGAACTTGCCGACGATTCAGCTTCGCTTGACTAACCCAACCCACGACTATTCTGCTTCGCGATAAAATAGAACCTATATTAGTATTCTGCTTCGCGATAGAGACAAGAGCTACGAACCGGAGACCTGACCTGCTGATCGATCTCTTGCGTATCGATCTACCCGTATTGACCTCTCTTGCTAACTGCCTGATGATATATTCTCCATCTCTGCCTTAGATCTAATGATGCCTTATATCTTATATCTCTACCCTCTTTTTTCTTTCGACCTGGAGAAACAGCCCACCCAGAACTAGGGGTCTCACCTAAAGCCTACACACACAACCGGTCGGGGACCAACAGCAGCCCAAAGTTCTCTTTTCACCCTGTTACCAAATGCAGTTACCTAACGCCCACGGTTATTGAGTCAACCAGTTCACACCCAGCCGGTCCCAATTGCAATCTTATGCCAAATGCTCAGTTCCATCTGCTGCTGTTCTATCATCAACCTGCCCAAACGGAATAAGTTATTCTCTCCTCACCCAAGCTTGCGGGCTTGCGGGCTAGATGGAGATGGCGCGCAGCGTTTTACACCGGACGAGGTAAGAATATATATATATGTTGCATGTTTCGGGGTTGGAAACGATTAGAGAACTGCCTGGCCTTACTGAGCGGACAGATTAGGAGGTATGAGGAAGAGACCAGAAAGAGCACCTCTACAAACAGTAGCATTTACCTACCTGCGGACTCCACATACCCATCTGGACACCCTCACAGTGAGTGCACTCGGAGTTCTCAACACGGGACGGGGTGGCGCAACGGGAAAAGTGAACAGTTCAGAGGAAGTCCACAGTTCAGCTCTTGCCTAGTTTGACTGACCGATCCGACCTTGCCCGGATAGCAATTGATTGATCGAGTGATTGATCGACGGCCAGCATCTTGGGGGTTGTGAGGCCCAAAGGACGAACGACTGTCAACAGAAGGAAGGTTTATTCCCTATCGGGCACGCAGTGGGAACTGAATGAAACCGAACGAACCGGCCTGATATCTTCGATCTTGCTAACTGTTCGTATCTCGATTGCTGACCGTCTCTCTATCAATGCCCGTCTATTCCCTCTCTCTACCTGATATCTTCGATATTTATACCTGGCTGGATCTTGATTTATACCTTTATATCGATTGATACCCGGATCTCTCTTATCCGTATCTCTCTCTTCTTGCGAACTGGAGATAATGAACTTGCCACTGTTTGCTCGCTTTCCCATTGATTTCCCCCATCATGAAACAGTGAAAACACCGAAAAAAGTGAACCCGCCCTCTCGATGGCGGCCCTCTCGATGGCGGCCCTCTCCTCTCCCTTATGGTCGAGCACCTAAAGGTCCTTATCAGTCGAGCACCTAAAGGTTAGGGTTTACTTATTGCCCCTCTCAAATAAGTAACCAAAACAGTCGAGCCTGCTTACGCATCCTCTGATGGCGGCCCTTATGGTCGAGCCCCCTAAAGGGTCC
>Ga0115851_100129_pt1 | contig 24815 bp, 23 predicted proteins | sample InSIn2gowninarea_FD_83865 | JGI IMG/M metagenome (GOLD analysis project Ga0115851, IMG submission 83865)
ATTCCCCTGTTTTAAACTGTTTTTATCATGAATTTGACTTTTTGTTTTTGAAAGGAAAAAAAAATTGACAGAACAGAGGATAAAGACATAGGTTCTTTTCAGCAAGTAGATGGATATGCAGCCAGCACACGTGGTATGTCCATTCAGGAAAAAACATTTGGGACTGGTAGTGGTGGTGGCGGATAATGAGAGTAAGGGAGGTGATGGCAGTTAGATGGCATGTAGAAACATTATGACCGTGATGTAGGACCAACGGTCCAGATGGGGATAACGTATCCATCTGGCCACCTCATCTCCTCACCACGGATTATGCCAACAGTTAGAAGACAGCTCAATTGAAGCCTTCGCCACCCTTTGTTCATTGTTCATTCATGACGTTCTCAATTGCAGTATGCACCTACCACTTCCAGAGCAGCTAACCAGTCGTCCTCCACCAGTTTTTTTAAAACCTTCCTGCCTATCAGGCTTTACAAGAGTGCTGTTACATCCTACAGGAGCCGGAGGATTTCTACAGGAAGGTTTCTACAGGAGAGGTAGAGAACAAATCTGCAGAAGGAAAACCTGAGATTTTCGTCGAAATTCAAGCTCAAAACGAGGTAGGCTCGGGAAAACCTCTCTACATATGACTTGTTTGAGTAAGGTGGTGAATTAAACACGACATTGGATTGAAAAAAGTGAAATTATGCCTGCATATTTTCCCTGAGTTCTACACAGTTTTATGTTCTCTTCTCTACATCTGAAATCTGCCTCCTCCTTTTTCAAATTCTACTATAAGGAAAATACATGCAACAGTAGAGGCCAGCCTATGTGTGAAAAAAAATAACGAATCTGCATATCCATCTACTTGCTGAAAAGAACCTATGTCTTTATCCTCTGTTCTGTCAATTTTTTTTTCCTTTCAAAAACAAAAAGTCAAATTCATGATAAAAACAGTTTAAAACAGGGGAATTATTGCAATTTGATGTTGTGAGGAGAAGCACACGGGAAATTCCTTCTTTGATTTCAGGAAAAAATAGAATTCAGCTATCCTCTGTTTCAGTTTTGCCTTCTTTTCTCACTTGATCATTTTTTTTCTCTGCTTAAAACACAAAAAAGAAGCACTCAACACCATGCTAGGAGGATTCATGAGAAAAGAACCTTTAAACTCTAGCAAATTGCATGAGCACCCTGAGGTGGTGGCCCTCTTCACCAGGGAAACTGGATATCCTTCTTTGACAGAATTCGGGGATATGATGAGGAGATTACTGAAGAATTTTTGATGTCCCTAAGACCACATTCCAAGACACATGCCACAGTTAGTTTTAGGGGTTTGACCCTAGATCTTACACCTGATTTAATCAGTAAAATCATCGGTCTCCCACTGGGGTTCCCTTGGAGCAAGGAGGAGAAATCATTGGGACAAGTTGCTAAGAAGACATTTTTTCAGCCTGAGGAGCATCCTGTAGAAGATAAAAACGAGGTCAAAAGGACAAGATTTCCTCCTCTCTGGAGTGAAGTTAGTTACCAAATAACAAAGTATATCACATGTGAAGGGAGGTTCAACATAATTTAAGGTTATCAATTCAGGTTGTTTCATGAATTGAGGTATGTGATGGACTTGCCTCCAGTTAGAAAACTAAGCCTCCCATATTTCCTCCTTCAGTCTTTGACTGAATGTGGCACAAAGCTAAATGCAGGGGTCCCAAATCAGTTGGCCCACCATGGGCTCATCAAATAGTTGGTGGAAGACGCCTTACACACCTATACTATCCCCATAGCTTGGAAAATTTTCAGAAATATGTCTAGGGATGATGACATCAGAACGTTAACTAAGGACATTAGCCCATCCAGTAGTGATGAGGAGGAGAAAACTGAAGAAATTGAGAAGAACAATGATGAGGGAGCACAAGACATTCAAGCAGAGGGAAAAACAGAGGAAGAACAGGAGGAAAAAGAGGAATTTGACAAGACTACTACTGAGCCTAAGGCAGAAAAGGAGACAACATCAAAAACATAAAAGAGAAAAAGGACAAAGGTTGGGAGGAAAAAGGCCAAGAAAGCCCCAAAAAAGACTGCCATAGCCAAGGTAGGGACCTAGCAAGAAAAATAAAAGACACACCGTGAGATATCAGTGACACAAGCAGAAATAGTGGATATAGGCAAGGCTGCAAGAAATGAAGAAAAAGAACAATAGAAAGAGACATCCCCTGAAATGTTGGCAAGGGAAGCAGCAGCTGTGCTTGCTGCATTAAGCACACCAACAAAACAAAAAGGAAAAGGAAAAGGGTAAACCTCCATGTATTTTAAAGCCAGAAGAAGCACAAGGATCAAAGTGGGCAAACCCCAACCACCATCAAAGGAACCAATTTTCATTGAGGACACACCCACTGAAAAGAAGGAAGAGTCTCCTTCCAAGATATCTATCACCTATGAAAGAGGAAGCCCCAAAACCTCCACCTGGAGAGAGAGAATCAAATTTATGGACTCAAAGGCAGTTCTACAGGAAGTTGAAACATCTCTACAGGAAACTCTAGCCAAGTTAAAAGAAATTGAAACTTTGGAGGAAAAGGCAGCAAAACAGTCAACGGGGGAGAGCAAGGCCAAAAAAATACTTGAACCAACCCCTTAGCCTAATTTGGGGTCCTTTTATAATCTGCTAGAGGGTGGGAAAATCAACCCACATAAATTTGTTGTACCTTTATTCTTCGAATTAGAAAAAGAGAGGGTTAGAACCCACACATGGATGTAAATCACTAAATCTAAAGGAGTTGAGGACATAGGCCACATGGAGGACAAGCTAAAGGAATTAAGAGGGGAGTTGGCCATGGTAAGGCACATAGAAAGCAGTAAAAGAGCCCAGCTACAAGAAAATAATGAACTGTTGAAAAAGCAATTGCAGCTACAAGAAGTTCATAAGCGAGATAGGTTGTCAATTTTGGGAGGGTAGCAGCAGCAAGAAGGTCCTCTAACAGACAAGGAAGCAACTGAGAAATAGAGGAGAGAGGGAGAGCCATAAGCCGATGTTGAGATGCTAATGAAACTGTTGCAAGAAAAGGAGTCTCAGGCAGCAGAATAAGTGCATATTTTAAAATAGCAATTACAAGAAAAAGAAGCCCAAATGGCCTGCATGGCCAGCTGGGAAATAGAAGCCTTGCAATGTAGGAAACCTGCTAAATCCTATGCATTATACCTTAAAGACCAATGGCTACAATTTCAAATTAAAACATTGGCCCAAAGGGGCACCATCCCATTCCAGAATTACAATCAATTTATGCATTTGTGTGATAGTAGCTCAGCTGAAGATAAGACCAAGTTAACAGAATTCTATTTACACAACCTGGCACTTCCTAACATGAATCTATGGGAACCAAACACTGCATTAGGAGACCTGCAACTCATGGCTATGGCTTCTTGGTTAAGCCATGAGGAAAAGAGGGCAGTAGGGATTCAGAAGATTATGACCAGGGAGCTAAGTGAGCCACTCATGATAAGGGCAGAACCAAAAGATCCCTCAACTCTCATATATGCCTATCAGCACCTTGTAGACAACCCTCACATTTCACCTGACTATGTTGAAAGGCAAGCATAGGCCATTTCTCACTTTGAAGATATGGAAAGACTATTTGGTGATAACTGCCTTCATGCTTGCACAAGAATATGGAATACATTGTCCCATAGTCTAAAAATAAGATAATATCACTCCCTAACCAGAATGAGGGAGGCTATGAGAAGAGTACCCATATACAAACAATCAATGCAAAACTTGAAAGCCAACTGGATTGGCCTTAAGTTCAGCTCTCCACTACTGCTAGGGTTGTTAGAATGGGTTAAGGAAGAAGAGGAACGAAAACAATGGGAGGAAGTCGACAGAAAGACATGTTTTCATGACAGAGAAGAGGACATCACCTCAGAGGCCTGGGATGTCAGGAAGGTAGTCAAAGCTATCAAAGATGATGAACTAGATTAGTTGCTCAAAGGATGAGTAACACATTCAGTAGGGGGGTGATGATGAGCCCCGGAAATGGGTAACTATATGGGCTCATTTTTCCTATTATTCTCATTTAATCAACCATTATCCATATTTTTATGCATGCTTTTGAATATATTTATGTTAATTGAGTGAATGGGACTAGTCACTTTACCACAAAGTCTAATACGTGTTTATTGCAGATTTTTGGACATTTTTGGACCAAGACCAGGCATTTATGAGTAGATTGGTAGCCAAATTCGAAGAAACAAGGCTAAGGATTTATAGGATGGGTGTCTCTTGCACTAAATGACCCCTTCCTTAAGTTTCCACCAACAGCTCGGAGTTCAACAACCCACCAAAGATGATTTCAAGGGGCAGCCGAGCAGGTCTAGTGAAGTGGCTGTTATCTACAGTTTTGGGCAGCCGAGTTCCTAAATTTTAGGAGGATTATTGGGAGTCCTCACTTGCATAAATAGGAAGGCTTCAAGCCTTAGTAGTTTAGCCATTTGATATTCTATTTTCACACTTTAGTGCAGCCTTGTAATCATCTCATTTTCGAGCTCCTTTTGCAGACAGTTTAGTGATGTAACTATTATTTTTTTAATCAATGAAGATGAATCCAGCGTTGAACCATCACTGATCTTTCCTAGGGGGCTGTAGCTCTTGGGATTGGGCCCAACCCAAGTGCCTAGTACCTCCTTTGTGTACTTTTATGTGTTTTTCTTACATTCATAAAATAATTTATGTTATTTAGGTTAAATCTTGCTTTGTTACTTAGGTTGTTTTTGATGATTAAGATAGTTGTTCTTGCTTCATGTTGATGTGATAGCTTGATAACATAAAAATATCCACGAAAAAGCTACCAAGCAGGCCTTTATCTCCTTTCTCCCTCCTTGGGACCATGAATTGAGACCAAGCCACTCTTGCTACCACAAAAACATTGTTTTTGCCTTCCAATGCAATTGCTAGTGTTAGATTTTGAGTTGGAAAAGTTGATATCAGTTGTATTTGCATGCTTAGATTTGTTCTTGCTTAGTTTCCATAGCTTTCTTGCATAGCTTCCTGTCCATAAAGTTTTGTTCATTGCTTTTCTGGTTTTTAGGTCAGAATTAGGTCAAAAATAAGTAAAGCTCTGTTTTCATAATTTTTGCTTGGGTCAGTTTTGGAAAGAAGTGTGTAGAACACCTATAAGACACTCCAGCCTAGCCTTCCTCCATCATACAACCTGCTCCAACCCTTCTCTCAATATTTCCTTCACTCATTTGCCATACTTTCCTAACTTGCCCTAATTTCTACATTTTTGTGCAACATTGCTCCCTTCACCTTTGAACAAATCCAATCATCTTCTTCACTCCTGAGCTTCATTTATCAGGTCCTAGACCCATTAACATCTCTATTCATCCTTCATTTCCACTTTCCCATCGTTTTTTCACCTTCAACCTTCTAAAATCCACTTTCGACCTCTCCCTGTAGATCCCCTGCAGCCTCCTGTAGAAGTTCATGCGAGCAATTTTTCGAAGTCTGATAGCGGTGGAAATCTCCAGAAGGGTGCTAGGGATCCTTAGGTCCTCTCCACACCTTCCCAACCTCCTACAAACACCCACTCCATTTATTTTCACCTCTAAACCTCTGCACAGTCACAAATAGTTAAAACACGAGCATAATAATTCTGCATAAAATTGCTCAAAAAAAGAAGATGATTTTTCCATATTTTCCTTAAGAAGTAGCTTAAACACATGCATTTGACCTTTTCAAGAGTCAATGGCATCCATTTCAGTAGTTTACATCTCTTTCCTTGCATAAGTAGGGTTAGTCAGTAAAACTAGGGTTTGCTAGTGTTTGCGTTTCCTTTCAGCTTTCATCTTCTTTCTGCAAATAGATTAGCCTCTTTTGAGTTAGCTTCCTTCCATCATAGTTAAAGGCTTCTTCTAGGAACTCATAGAAGTTGGCTTGAGCTCCTAGTGAATTTGTGCCAGCTGATCAAGAGACAGGCTGCAGTAAGAGCTAGTACTTGTGCATATAGCACCGTCGCTTCCAAGTTTGTTACGAACTACCGGGTTGATAAAAGTAAAGTAGGGAGTCCCAGGAGTTGCAGCATCATTGCTCCAATACTGGAGCTCACTAGTAACATTTTCCCAATTCATACTATGAGATTTTTAGAGATATAAGGAGACATATTGAAGTTCCTCAGGTGAACATTTTAAAATTATATTTTAAAAAAGGATACATGGAACACTATATAATTTTTCTCTCGGGAATGAGCCAAAAATCAGCAAGTTTTGGTAAATTTTGCCATAACTTTTACTTGATAAATCAAGGTCAAACACATGGAATTGCAAAGAATAACTGTCAGAGTACTACAAGCCAAATCTTAAAAATTAGAAGGGCTCAAATTTCAGATATGTATTATTACAAATATCAACCATCCAAATAGTCTACAAATTAAGGTTTTGAAATGTACATAACTTACAATTGGCATAAATTTTGATTGGAAGATATATTTTTGGTAATTCAAAATTTGTGACAAGGATGAAAAAGAGAAGCATTATTATTTGTTGACATGTCTCCTAAGGGTTCTTCAAAATATGTTTCACTAACTAAACCCCTAAAGATATCTGCCATGACTAGAGAAGAAAGACAATAAATTTCTCACTATATTAAAGATGTGGAAAAGAAATTGGAAAATGAAATGGATGAGATGGAAAAGGATATGGAAAGAAAATGGAAGAAAATATTGAATATTTGAAAAGCTCCATGTCTACCCTCCTCTTACATACCCTACAGGAGAAACTCCTTAAAGTAGATATCAAGATGCAAGGATATCATGAAAATATGGAGGAAATAAATGTTGAGTCCCAAAATCATGATTTTTCATCACCTCAAGATCCACATCATAAGAGATTCAATGAAATATTAAGTAACTACTTCATTTTGAAAATTAATATGATAAAGTTTGATGGTAAAGATGTTATAACATGGGTATTCTAGATGGACCAACACTTTGATCCAAACCAAGTTATAACCTTACAAAATATAAATATTATATCCTTAAATTTGGAAAAATATCAATTTGTATGTTATCATTGTCTTTTTCAAAGAAAAAAATATTATAGTGTATCATGTCCATTTTTACAGATTAATTGATCACACATTATGCATATATTAAGAGAAACAAATTCTTTAGTCAATTGGTAAATATTCAGAAAAAAGTTCCAATTATAGAGCAATTCAATAATTACAAAATTTGATTCTTAGGGTAAACAACATTTCAAAGGATCATCCATTAGACCTAAAGGAAAGAATCCAACATGAGGTGCATCTCTTTTAATGTAAATCACTAAATCATTCCTTCAGTCTAGTCTGGCAAGGAAAGTTGAAAATAAAATCATGGCCACTAGAAGAGTGTGGTCATAACAAGTATGAGAACATCAGACTCACTCTCCTCAACACAATAAACGAACAAGGTTGGCACCTTAGAAAATGGATGAAAGACGAGAAAATTGACTATGTTTCAATTGTAACAGTAGGTATAGTAAAGGGAGTAAATGTGGTGAGAATAATTTATTCTATATAGATTGTGAAGAGGAATAAGATAAATAATTAGAACCATCATAAGATCTAGAGCTAGAAGAGAACACTCCAACAACATACATTCATGCGATAGCCCACATAAAAACTCCACAAAGCCTTGACATAGAATAATATATCAAAAAGAAAAAGGTAATAGTGTTAAATGATTCAAGTAGTACCCATAACTTCATCAATGACAAATTAGCACAACTTCTCAATTTCTTTGTAATTCTAGCACCATAATTTTAAGTAATTATTGCAAATGGAGGTATCATAAATTATTCAGGAAAGAACCATAGTATTAACCTAAATATCAGGAAGTATTTATTAGATAGTCTATAATTTCAATCCAAATTTGCAATGTTGATGTTGTATTAGGGTTCCAATTCTTACAATCATTAGGAATAATGGCCCTTAATTTTCAATATATCTTCATGATATTTTCCTTAGAAGGAAAGGGAATTGAGATTATATGTATCCAAGGGAAACCATCTAAAGTTACAAGATATAAGAACATGATGAAATTACTCAAAAAGGGACACCATGGTGTAATTTCACAATTTTGCTCATAAGATGTTCAACCATCTATGTCCTCTACTCTAGTAGACCTCCAAAAATTTATCAAAAATAATTTAAAGACATCTAGAGATATGTCTAAACGTCTTCCACCTACTCGATATCATGACCATGTTTTTCATTTTCAACCTAGAAATGTACCACCTAACATTCGGCCTTATAAGTATCCATATGCATAAAAAGTGAGATTGAGCATCTATTTCAAGAAATTTTAGAGAGTAAAATCATTCAACCTAGCCAAAGAGATTTCTCTCCACCAATGGTGATGGTTTAAAAAAACAATGGTTCATGGAATATGCATCCAAATTATAGACAACTCAACAACATGACCATCAAAGATAAGTTTCCTATTCTTTTCATTAATAAAATATTAGATGAATTACATGGAGAATTTTTCTTTACTAAGTTGGATATTTGTTTGAGATATCATCAAATCAAAATGGGGTAAGAAGAAATTCCTAAAATAGTATTTAGAACTCATGAAGGTCATTATGATTTTTTAGTTATGCCATTTGGACTTACTAATGCACCTTCAACATTTCAAGTCATGATGAATTTTATTTTCAAACCCTTCCTCAAAAAAATTGTTTAGTATTTTTTTTATGATGTACTTATCTATAACAAATATTGGGAAGGCTTTTGAGGGTTTTTACCTTTCGGGCGCTGTAGGGTATCACGGTTTTTTCACTCCCAGGTGGTTTGGGCAAGCTCGCCGGTTTTCTTTGGTGTTTTGCTGTCGTTTTCCTCGAAATGGTCCCCCCAACCATGGTTAACCCAAACGAACAGTTGGAATTGGACCCGGATTTGGAGGATATCCTTTCAATGTGGGGAAAGGAACCCACAGTACAAAATGTGGAACAGTTTTTTGGGGCTTATGAGTTGTCAAGGTTGGCGTCCTTGTCTCAGGCGGAAATCCCTTCTTTTTCGCACCATAGCAAGTTTCCTGGCAGAGAACCCTTCAGTTGCCGCGACCAGGAAGTTTTCAAGCAAGTGGAAAGGGAGACTGCGGTGGACGGGTCTTCGAATGGGGCTCATATCTCTGGAATCAAGGGCAAATATGTACTGAGACAAAATCTTCCTTCAAAGGGTTTTGAAGACATTGCCAATCTGGGGTTTTCTTCTGGCATTGGAAAAGCGAAGGGTTTCGGAGGGTCTCTTCCGCTCTCTAGGGTTTCTTTGTCACGAATTCCTCCTTTGTCAAAGGAAAGCCCTGCAAGGGGATCTGAAGGCCCAGCTGACGTTCTGGTGGGAGCGCAGGATGGTTTTGGAGACCCGCATGCTGAATACCTCCTTTCTGGGAACCCCACTCACGGCTCTTCCGCCCATGCACAGAATACGACGGGGGTAGGATCCCCTGGACCACCGCTTCAGGAGGACCTCGCAGGTTTTGGAGGTCATGGGGCACCGAGGGTTTCTGTCGGAGAATTAAGGAGAACAGGGGAAAAAAGAAAACCCCAGAGGCTGATTGGATATCAGGAAATAGAAGGGAATATAATTCTAGGCATGGAGGTTTCTATAGAAGAATCCATAGAAGTCGTAGACTGTGCCCTTGTAGGAAGGGCAAGGGGTAAGAAATTTTCCTTAGATTTCCTTAAAAAATGGGGTGAACAGCATTTTGTTTCTGATAGACCTTTGCGGTTTGAGGCACAATGTCTTGCTAAAGGGTGGTTTTTGTTTCGTTTTGAGGATAAGGAGGCAGCAGACTGGGTCCGCGAGCGAAATTGGTTCATTGGGAACATTCCAGTACTGATGAAACCATGGAGCCCTCTTTTTGATGCCATTAAAGAGAGAACTGATGTGTTCCCGGTTTGGGTTAGCGCTCCGGGTCTCCCCTCTTTTTTGTGGACAGAAGCCGTTTTCAAAACCATTGGAAACACTTTGGGTTATTTTTTGGAAGCTGACATGTCATTCCTGGAGACAAAAGACAGAGCAATGGCTCGAATCCTGGTGAGCCTTAATCCGAGCAGAGGACTCGCCCAAAAAGTCAATTTGCAATACAAAGATTATGTGTTCGAACAGTTGCTGGATTATGAGCACCTGCCTTTTAGATGCCATATTTGCCACGAGTATGGTCACCTCGCAAAGGATTGCCCGTTGTACAAAAGGAGGAGACGTTTCAGGAGGACCACAGCCTACAGAGAACCAGTTTTCGAACAAGCTCGATCTCCTCAGACGAATGAAGGATTAGGAAGGCAGCCATCAGATGATATGGAGATTGAAGGGACTCAGAACACTCCAGCACCAAAAGTCAATAAGTCCCATGAGGCGGCAGAGATCCCTGGATCGATCCCGGCGGAAGCTGAGGAGGAGATTGCTAAGGACAATCCAGCCGAAGAACCCCAAAGCATCGATCATGAAATAGGTATGTGCTCAGGACCTCCCCTCTCTCCACATCTCGCTCCTGAGCATACTTCTGTTTCTATGCAATGTTCTCCTGCATTTCCTCCTCCGCATGATGAAGGCCCAAATGAAACCATCGATCCATCTAGTCTTTCCCCTGATATTAATTCTATCTCGGCCGCCATGCCCTCCCTAGACTTGAACTGTGAAGATGCATGGCCCCCCCTCGTGCCCCCGGTTCCTCATACTCAGTGCCCTTACAACCTCAGATCTTTGGGAGGGAAGTCTGGGAAGCCCGGGGTCGTTGGGGGATTAGGTCAGTCAACCTCACAGGGTTCGGCCAAAAACAAGAGAGGTAGACAATCGCACCTGTCTAAGGCAAAGCTTAAAGCCAAACTGGATGTAGCTGATGGAAAACAATATTCAATCCCCGGGGTTCTTAGAGCTGTGCAACCCCATGATTATGTTGTAAAATGATTTTTTCCTCTTGGAACTGTAGAGGTTTGGCCAGCAAACCTAAAAAACTGGCGTTGAAGGAATGGCTTATAAATTCAAAAGCAGAGGTTCTCTTTCTTCAAGAAACCCTGGGGAAGGGTTACGAGGTTGAAAACATGCTAAAATCTCTTCTGCCCGGGTGGTCTTTTACAGCCATTGATTCCACCGGACACTCTGGGGGCATTGCTATTGGTGTAAAAGAAGGTAGAATAAAGGTCACAAATCAATGGGGGACGAAACAAGTTATGGGGATGGAAGTTCTTTCCCCAGATTTTTCCCTCCCTATCTCTATTGTAAACATTTATGGGCCATGTCAAGGAAGGGAGATCTTCTGGGAGGATTTGATGGTGAAATCTAGCATGAAGTCTTCTCTGTTGATTGTGGGGGGCGATCTAAATTTCTCTATAGGAAGGGCAGAGGCATGGGGCCCTTCTGCCAGGGAGGATCCTCTGTCGATTTTCTTCCAAAACCTCCTGTTGGACAATAACCTCTCGGACCCTTTCCCTTTAAAACTCAAACCGACCTGGAGGAACAGAAGAGCTGGGGAAGACCGGATAGCCAAAAGGTTAGATCGCTTTCTTCTATCTGAAGGTCTTATTTCCAAGACATCCATTTTCAGACAGTGGGTGGAGGAGGTGGGTTCCTCAGGTCATTTCCCTATCTTCCTGGATCTCTCTTTCCCCCCCCCCAAAGCCTCCAGCTCCCTTTAAGTTCAACCCCTCCTGGCTTCAAGATCCTTCTTTCATCAGGCTTTTTAAGGAAACCTGGATACACCCAGACAGAAATGCCAGTGAGGATAAAGTTTACCTGTTTATGGAGAATCTTAAAAGGTTAAAGAAAGCGACAATAATTTGGGCAAGGGACAGGAAATCGAAACATAACGAAGAACTGTCTAGTATTAAGGAGGAGCTAAAGAAATTGGAGAGTATAGAGGAGGATGGATACTCTTCACAGGCTTCAAAGGATAGAATCCTTCTTTTGGAAAAGCGTCAAAACCAAATACTCTTGGATATGGAAGAAGAATGGAGACTGAAGAGCAGAGCAATTTGGTTAAAATCCGGAGACGAAAACACTAGTTTTTTTTCATAATTATGCCAAAGGAAGAAAATCTATAAATAATATTTGGAGCCTAAAAGATGAAGAAGGACGGGAGGTTAGCTCTTTCTCAGATCTCTCCGGTCTTGGTCGGAGACATTTTCAGAGAATCTTTTCGGACCCGGGGGAGGCCACCATAGCAGAAGTTATAAGAACAGCCCAGTGTTTCCCAAGGTTCGTTGAGGAGGAAGAAGCAGATGAGCTTGCAATCCCTGTATCTAAGGAGGAGGTTGAAGCAGCTATGAAACTCATGGCCAAAGATAAAAGTCCAGGACCTGATGGCTGGACCGTGGAATTCTTCCTCTCCTTTTTTGACTCAATTGGCTCTGAAATTACTGATGTTGTTGAAGAATCTAGATTAAAAGGAGAGATTTACAGGCCTTTAAACTCTACATTTATAGCTCTCATCCCAAAGAAGGACGTCCTGGAGACCTTTGAAGATTTCAGACCGATATCCTTGTGCAATTGTATTTACAAAATCATTGCAAAGGTGATAGCGATCCGAATTGTACCCATTCTATCTAGGAACATCTCAATGGAACAATTTGGTTTTTTGGATGGAAGGAAAATCCACGAGGCCATTGGTGTAGCTCAGGAGGTTATTCACAGCGTCAAACTAAAGAAAAGGAAGGGAGCTGTTCTAAAAATTGATCTCTCCAAAGCATATGATCGAATCAATTGGCTTTATATTCGGATGCTGCTAACACATCTGGGATTCAATTACTCTTTCATAAGCTGGATAATGGGGTGTATTACAAATGTCAGTTTTGCTGTGCTGATCAATGGAGCAGCATCTCATTTTTTCAATAGCCAAAGAGGGCTCAGACAAGGATGCCCCTTATCCCCTCTTCTGTTTCTGTTGGTGGCGGAAGGGCTAAGTAGACTGATTCACAAAGCCAGAAGAGAGGAGAAGGTAAAAGGTATAGAGGTAGCAATAAACCTTTTCATCACTCATTTGCTTTTTGTTGATGACATTCTGATCTTTTCTAATGGCTCACTCAATGAACTTAAGGAGCTTAAAAGTATCTTTGATCTCTTTTTGAAAGCTACTGGAATGCAGATCAACTCTAGAAAATCTCAAGTCTGTGTGGCAGACTTTGGCAGAAGAGAGAGAACCTTGATGGAAAATCTTTTTCCTTTCCATCCCCAAGACATGGATTATCCTTTTAAATATTTGGGATTCTGGTTAAAGCCGGCAGCATACAAAAAAGAGGATTGGAATTAGCTCATAGCAAAGCTAGAAGCAAGGATCTCTCACTGGAGCTTCAGGTGGCTCTCCAGAGCGGGCAGATTGACCCTAATCAAATCAGTCCTATTAGCCATTCCAGTATACTGGGCAGCTCTTACTTGGATTCCTAAAGGAGTGTTGGAGAAAATCAGAAGGATATGCTGCAGATTTCTATGGGCTGGATCAAAAGAAAACTCCGTTCTTCTGTGGGTGGCATGGGATAAGCTGGCTAGACCCAAAGAATGGGGAGGATGGGGCCTAAAAAGACTCCCTGAGTTTAGCCTCTCTCTGGCAGCTAAATCGGGATGGAGGTTAATTACTATGAAGAATCTTTGGACTAGGGTGGTAAAAAGAAAATACATAGATCCAGTTCCTTTGGAAGAATGGATTAGGAATCCGGAAAAGAATAAGAAGAATTCTTCAGTTATCTGGAAGGCCACAGTGGAGGCCTTTACTATGATTGAAGAAGGACTAGCTTGGAAGGTGGGTGATGGAAGACAAATTAAAATCGGTAGAGATCCCTGGGTAGGTTGTAATGAAGCTTATGCTCTATCACCTGGCCTTCTCAGACATCTTGACAGCAAAGGCCTTCTCACACTAAATCAGGTGGACAAAATCGGTCACTCCACTATTTGGGGTCAGGCATGGAAAAACGATGAAGATTTAAGACTCCCCTTCAGATGGAAGAACGAATGGATTTCTTACATCCAAGAACTCCACCGATCAAATGTCAGGCTTAAAGATGAACCCGATTTGTTGATGTGGGCGCAAGGGAAAACAAGTAAATATTCTCCAAAAGAAGGATATTCCTTCTTGATGAGAAAAAAAGGTTGGGAAGCGCCAGTTTGGTGGTCGAAATCAATTTGGAAGTTGAAGTGCCCTGCAAAGGCAAGGATTCTCTTATGGTACATGCTAAAGAGAAAGATCCCAACCTGGGACATTCTACAAGCTAGATATCTTGTTGGGCCTGGGAGATGCCCTTTGTGTAAGTCAGCAGAAGAAACGATCAATCATCTTTTCACTACCTGCGCAGTCTCTATGAAAGTATGGGGGGAACTAACAGGACTGCTAAATGTAAAGGCTCAATGGGGTTCAGATCAGTTGGAGGTAGCCTGGAGAAAATGGTGGCAGAATTATCCGGAGGGAAACATGAGGAGTCTTCCACTCATTTTCTTCTGGGGTATATGGCTTGCAAGAAACAAAAATCTGTTCCAAGACAAGGAAACTCCTACATCTGTCATTGCAATCAATTGTGCAGCCATTTATTCTGCTATCCCGCCCCCTGAAACAAAAACTGACCAAATCCATCATAAGCCTGTTATAATACAGGAAGGCATCCCTTGGGCCTTTTTCGATGGGGCCTCTCAGAATGACAGGGCAGGAGCAGGCCTCTGTATCTACTTGAATCCTGAACATTCTTTCAAAGCTTCTGTAGGACTGGGTATGGGTACAAACAATTTTGCTGAGTTGTCCGCCTTGCGTCTGCTCCTATGTTGGTTTCTTAAAAAAAACATCTTCGCAATTCAAGTCTTCGGGGATTCTCTGAATGTTATAAATTGGGTCAATGGGACATCATCATGCCAAAACCAGATTCTGAAGAACCTCTTAGAAGAAATTATGCTCTTAAAAACATCTTTTAACAGCCTCTCCCTTTGTCATATCTACAGGGACAACAACAAGGAGGCAAATCAGCTTTCTAAAGCTGGTCTACAACAAAATATGGGCTGCTGGTCAATAGAAGAACACAGACAGGGTCAGATTTTCTCATCACAACAGTCCCCTTTTGCTCCACCTCAGTGACCGTGGCATGACAGTTCCTTCCTCCAGTTACAGCATCACGGGCTCGTTTTGTTTACTCTCTGTTTTGGCATATAAATGTTTAGTCTTGCTTTCTTTTGTTTCAGCACTACAAACAAAACTCAGAATATATGATTTTTGTAAGAAAATATCAGTCCTTACAGCTCTATTACTTTTTTTCAGTATGTCAAGGGGTTGTTTTCCTCATCGAAGGAGACCCCACAGTGTCATTATGTATTTCTGAACATAAACCTCCTGTGGAGGAGGGCGATACAGTATGCTGCCATCGGCAGTCTCGGGTGCATGTTAGTTTTACAGATCGGAATGTTTTTGAAGATGTGTACAGCAGATAGAAACAGAGTTTTTAGATGATCAATCAGATGAAACAAGTACAAACAGAATGTAACTTTTTATTTTGCTAATAAAAAGTACAACTTTTTCTTCGGAAAAAAAACAAATATTGGGAAGAGCATATACAACATGACGACAAGTACTAAACCTACTAGACAAGCAACAAATATATGCAAATCCTTCCAAGTATGCCTTTGGGGTTCAAGAAGTGGAGTACTTGGGTGACACTATATGTCATGAATATGTGAAGTAGACCCTAACAAAATTAAATTTATGATGAATTGGCTAGTTCCAAAAACCTTGAAGAAACTTAGAGTATTCTTACGATTGATAAACTATTATCACAAGTATGTAAATAATTATGGTTAAATATCATCACCTATAATATCATTATTATAGATCGGTGCATTTTCTTAAAGTCAACAAGCAACAAAATCCATTGAAAAACTTAAGGATACTATGTGTAAAACTCATGTCTTAAACACACTTGGCTTTTCAAAAAACTTTTTGTTGGAGTGTGGTTCCTCAAACCATGGAATTGGTGTATTTTTAATGTAATAATAAATACACTTGCCTTTGTAAGTATCCAAATTAAAGTAAATAACTTGCACAAACCATTTATGAGAAATAAATGTTGGCCATACTACATGTGATTAAAACATGGTGCCCTTAAATAATGGGAACACACTTCAAAGTACAAAAATATCATGGTAGTTTGAAGTACTTCTTGGAGCAATGATTATATTCAAAAGAGAAACAAAAATGGGTTACAAAGATGCTAGTTTATGATTTTGAAATTATCTATAAAATAGGAAAGCATAATATGGTTGTAGATGCACTTTCAAAGAAAGAAGAAATAGAGGGTTTACGATGTGTTATTTCTATTTTTCAATCTAATTGGGTTGAAGAAGCAAGGATAGAATGGAAGGAAGATCAAAATGTATGCAAGGTCATTCAACAACTATAAGAGGACTTAAGTGAATTAGAGAAATTTATGTGGAAGTATGATCTACTATGGTATCAATATCTTTTATGTTTATGTAAGAATTCCCATCTCAAACAAAAGGTCCTTTTGGAATTGCACACTTCTCCTATAGCAGGACATTCATGATTCTTGAAAACTTACCATAGGATCTAGAAGGATATTTTTTGAGAAATTCTTAAAATTGATTTTCAAAAGTTTGTGGCAATATCTGTAGTCTCCCAACATAATAAGGGAGAGAAAACAAAGACGTTGTGTCTCCTATAACAATTAGTTCTACCAAGTCAACATTGGTAAGAATTATTAATGGATTTTATTACATGTTTACCCAAATATAAATAAAATAATTTCATTATGATATGAATAGATCAACTGAGAAAGTATGTCCATTTTTTATCTCTCTCTCATCCTTTTAAAGTAATTATTGTGGAAATATCATTCATGGAAATAGTGAAAAATCTACATGGAATCCTAAAGATTGGTGTAAGTGACAGAGATTCAATTTTCACTACAAATGTATGAACTAAATTGTTTTCTCATTTGGGTATGTAATTGACTCATAGCTCATATTCTCATCCTCAATATTAGGGGAAAACTAAGATTGTGAATAAATGTTTAGAAGGATATATTTAGTGTTTTATATTTAATAAATAGCCACAATGGGTTAAGTAGCTGCCCTTAGCAGTATGATGGTCTAACATAACATCTCATACTTCATAAAAAAATGTCCCCATTTATGGAACTCTATGGATATCATCCTTCATCAATCACATCACCCATGAAATGGACTACAAAGGTTAAAGTAGTGGAAGACCACATAGGGCATCAATAAAAGGTTCTCAAACTATTGGAGGACAACTTGGCTATAGCAGAAATTAGGATAAAACAACATGTTGAGCACACACTTATACTAAGAGGCAAAGGTGAATTAGTATAACACAAATTTTAATTATTTAAACATTCATAAACCATAAGAGAATAATCACATATGAGTTATATCAATTACAAAACATGGAACACAAGAATTACATGGAAACCATTTCTGTCGAAAACAACAAAAATTCCTTTTTTAATTATTTGCAGGCACCAACCTATCATTACAAGTATTCATGGACACCACCCTATTGAAGACATTAATCCCCACTAGTACAAACCTATGTAAGCACAAACCTACTCTTCCTAATATTTGTAGACATTAGTCATCACCACCAAGGAACAACTTAGTAAGAGGAACCAGTCTATTTGTTTGTGTGGCACCAACATACATATTACTTCTTTAAAAATGATCTACTAACCATAACATCATATATACTCACTACTTCTCTAGATATATTGACCACTTCACCAGATCGACATATAGCTTCATCAGATACTCTCACAAAATCGTTTCTCCTTAAATTATATTCGGTCATCGATCCATGAATGATTTTAAATTGTTGTTCCACAAATGATATTCAACTTTCGTCCACAAATGACATTCATTTGTCACTCCACAAATGATATTCAATTGTCACTCCAAAAACTTTTTCAAATGTTATAATAATATCACATTTTTCATTCACTCATGTTTCCTTTCAATACTTTCTACATTTATGCATTATCATAACTCATCATGAAGAGATGTGTGCATTTGAAAAAGACACTGCGAAATATTTAATTCTCTTTTTATTTCACTTTTCAAAATACATGGGAAAATACCATGAGAATATACCATGGATTTGAAACCACCAATTCACTTTTTGACTTATTAACATAAATTCACTTTTTTTTTAATACATCTTTTGCACATAAGTTCATTTTTTGTTTCAAAGTCACCTTTTTCACATAATTCACTTTTTAATTTAAATTGATCTTGTTCACTTTTTATTTTGATTTCACCTTGGGCACCTTTTTTTAAATTTAGTTTGTTCATGTCCACCCACATATATGTGTGTGTGTGTGTGTGTGTGTGTGTGTGTATCAAGGAAACAATTTGTTCAACAATCTCCCCCTTTCTCATCAAAGGAAATCTTGCAATGAGACATATAATACTAGGAATAGAAATAATTGTCTTCCTTGCTGCAATACTCTGATATCTGTAACTCTCTTCCTTTAACATTAATGACAAAGGGAAGCTCCCTTTGAACTTATCCTTATCCGTAAATACATAGTGACTAGATGAGATGGATATTACTCCTAGTTGTTGTATGAGAAATTTAAATGTCTCTTTGGGAACGAGTTTTATGTAAATATTTTCAATGTGTTATTAAGTGGAAATATATTCCAACTTGACATTCTATTATGTTACTTGTTCTCTTAAGAACTATACTTTATCAAAATATGATTTGATTTTGAGTGCATAACAGGATTCTTTGAAATATTTATTACACTTGTGTTGTCACAAGTATTGAGATTAAATGATGATATTATACCTTAATATTCTCAATGTTTGTTTCATCTAAAGAACTTGTGTGCAACATGATTCAATTGCTACATACTTACCCTTTTATATGGATAAAGAAAATGGACGTTGTTTCATTCTCAACCAAGCCACTAGACCATTTCCTAGAAATAATGCTCCTCCACTTGTACTTTTCCTATCATCAACATTTTCTGCACAATTTTCACCCATATATATTATTAAAATAAAATTTTCACCATTGGTGTACCATCATTTGAAGTCTAAGGTGCCCTTTAGATATATGAATATTATTTTCCAATTACTTGCATAAGTTTCTTTTGATGCAACGATTGCTTGCATGAGTTTCTTTTGATGCAACTTGAAACCATGCAACCAATCATATTGCTTCGATAATGTCTAAGCTTCATGTCATCAAATATAATAGGCATTCAATCATTGGCATGTACAATATTTGATTTGTTTATGAAGATTCATCATATTTGTTCAATTTATAACACGTGACCAAGGGTGTATTGACTAATGCACAATATTCCACTCTAAATTTCTCCAACATCTCCTTTATATACTTGGTTTGCAAAATGAATATCTCTTTGTCAAATTGAAAAAATATGTAAACCAACAAAGGATGGTTGTGCACCAAGCATAGATATCTCAAATTCCTTTTGCTTTCCATTGAAAACTCTTTGACATTTCATTTATACTACCTCCAAAAATGATATCATATATGTAAATCACAACCATTAATTGATTTTATCTTCCTATATTTATATAGATATTACTCTTAGCAATTCATGTTTTGGATCTTTGTTGGTGTATAGTATTTTTCAAGTCATGAATACCAGGATATAGGAATTTGTTTCAGCCCATAAAGCATTTTTTCCAATGTGTACACATGATCCTTATTTTTTGATAATAAGAACACTTATAGTTGTTCAATATATACTTATTCCTATATATTTCCATTGAGAAAGGCTGACTTGATATCCATTTGATAGACTTCGAAATTATTGAAACACAAATTTCAAAAACATTACGATATCTTCTAGCCTTGTAATGAAGGCAAAGGTTTCTTCAAAATAAATACCTTCAATGTAAGTATAGCATTTGCAATATAACCTTACTTTCTTTATTATTACTTAACCATTTTCATTCAACTTCTTGTTGAAAACCCACTTTTCTCTAATCATATTTTCATCCTTTGGTCTTGGAACAACTTCCCATGTCTCATTCTTCAGAATTTAATTCAATTCTTCTTCAATAGCATCAATCCAATGCTTGTCTTCTCTAGCTTCTGTAAAATTCTTAGCCTAAATTTCATATAGAAAGAAGTAATGTGCAAGTTGTGCTCCATTTAATAATGTTCTTCTAGTTTTATGTCTCATATATTTATCACCAATTATATTTTATGAATGATTCTTTTGGACAAATCTAGATGGAATCTATGTATCTTGCCCTTTTCTATCTTCTTCTTCATTTTCTTCTTCTTATTCTTTTCATCTCATATCTTATAGTTGTTTATTTCTTTTTATTTCTCCTTTTGAGGTCTTGAGTCATCCATTTTTACATTTGTAGTTTCTACAATTTTGCACAATGCTTTATTGTAACATCTAAAATCCTTAGTTCTTGATGAATATGCAATAATGATACATTCAAAAAGTCTAGAGTCAAATTTTCCCAAATCCATGTCATCTCTCTTTATTTATCACTTTCTCTCAAAAACTTTGAATTTTTAATTGTTGTTGGTCTATCCTTCCATATTTCATAAGGTGTTTTGTTGCTATTGACTCTAATTCTTCCTTTATTCAAAATGTAGACTATGGTTCTAATTACTTCTCTCCAAAATATACTTGATAGCCTCGCTTCATTTAACACTATTATACCCATATCTTGTACTATTTGATTCTTCCCTTCTACCATTCCATTATGTTTTGGAGTTCTTGTAGCTGAAAAAGGCCTCTTTATTCCATGAAGCTCACAAAACTCTTCAAACTCAGTTGAGATAAATTCACCTCCATGAATTGATCTCAAACTCTTGATTTTTAAATTGGTTTTGTTTTCCACCAACACTTTTAATTCTTAAGCTTATGTTGACAGTGCTAGAAATCCATCAACTGACGGAGTCTCCCCAATGCGAAGTCCCAATTAGACCTCACACTGTTTGGTGTAGGAGCTCCATCCAAAATATCGGTCTGGATGCCATATATCTCAAAGATATGCCTTGAGTTTAACTGTTAGCACGGGAGAGGGATGGAGTGGTGTCTTCAAAAATAAAGGGAGGTGTGCTTGGTGAGTGTTCAATTGCAACTGTGTCAAGGTTATTCTACTATAAAGGGGGGACAAACGTGAGCCTCTAAGTGAGAAGTAATAGTACCACCTAGGAAGAGACACACATGAACCAGAAGAATACGTCTAACATCCAATGGAATAGTCCACAGTGGGTGCGATGGTAATCACAACCAACAAACAAGGAAATATTTGTCTAGTATCCTGCGGAATATTTGATAAGGATGGGACAAAAATAAAAACCATTACAACACATTCTCAATAAGATAATCACTAAAATAACTAAAATAGTTCAACTATCGTAGTACATGTGAAATCAAACATGAAATACTAACGTCCATGGGATAGTCTTAAAAAACATTCATAGTCCATGCGTGAAGAACGTGTTGGCCTAAGGCTTATGTTATTAAGAAAGAGTTTCAAGACACATGTTTACAATGTACATCACTGGCCCCAATTTTGGGACATTGGAGCCACTCCTTTCTCCTCAAAGAACTAGTTGAACCCTGTAATGCCTTCTAGGAGGAGACAAGGTGAAAAATTCCTTTGCTCATACAATGAGGGGGTATATATAACCAATGGGTGATGCTTCCCCTTTGTGACTCTTTGACTACCCTCATGACTATTCAACTTCCTATGACTCTCTATATTCATGTGTCCATGTGTGTCCTTTGGACTTCCACTTTACAATATATTTGAATATAATATACATGGTCCACAATATTGATGTGGCATATGACCACTCATGACATGACATGACATGACACTGCTAAGATGGACTGGCGATGTGGCAATGTCAAGTCACTATTGTTGATGAGTGTTGGATGTCTTCTTAGATATGTTCTCTCTTATCTTCTCCATGGCTTGGTGATGTGGCAATGTCAAGTCCCTATTGTTGATGAGTGTTGGATGTCTTCTTAGATATGCTCTCTCTTATCTTCTCCATGGCTTGGTGATGTGGATTCTTTAATGATCTTTAGTATTGGATGGTAGTTGAAAACTTGTGTCCCTTTGCTTTGCTTTGATAGGTGATCTTGCATGTTTTAGCTACAAATATGTCTTTCTCCATGCTCCCCTTTTGCATATCCTTCTTCATCATCCTATCATGGTGTAAAAGAAAACATGCATCTGCAACTCACTCATGATAAGACGACATCAATCTAGAAACCCCTAGCCTAAGATAGAGCATTTGGATTCATGAACTGGGTCGGGATTCAGTGATAGGTTAGGAGAGAAGGCCTAGTGACTATGTAATTAGGGATTTCAAGCAACCAAGGGTCAAGCTTGATCACGAAGATTACATAGTACGCAGATCAAGCCAAACTAAGGGAAATTTATGTAAAGTCCTCACTGAGGGAAAAGTTTGCGCAGTGCCCACTGAGGAAAAAATTTGCGTAGTGCCCAACGAGGGAAAAAATTGCATAGTGCCCACTAAGGGAAAAAAAATTGCACAGTGCCCACTAAGGGAATAAATTGTGTAATCCCCACTAAAGGAAAAAATTATACAGTTCAAGTAGGAAGTGGAGGTTGCAAGATGGGGCCATGGGAGGACAAACTATGTAGTTTCAGGAGGTAAGGGATACTGGGCAACTAAGACTGCGTAATGCACAGCTCGGGGAGGCTTAAAGGACAAAATTGCACAGTTTCTAGAGAAAGTGAGGTCTAGCTAAGGGAAAGGACACTCGGAGAAGAATTTGTTCAATTTTGGGATCCAACGGAGGTTGGACTTCTTTGCATTGCGTAGTTCCAGCAGATAAGGAGAAAGATTGAGGATTGAAGATGAAAAGTAGACAATTTAAGGCAGACTAGGAGACACAATTGTGCATTTTTGGAGGTCAAGCTCGGGAGATGGGCTAAGGAATTACACAAAACAATAGCCCTAGAGGACAGGGACTATGTGTTGTGCAGTTCCAAGAGGAAAGGTCATAACTTAGAGGGTTGAGACTGCGTAGTGTGTCGTTCAGTTGGGGCCCAGTGAAACTAAGTTGTTCAGTCAGAAAGATTTTCTAAAAATGGCTAAGTGTGGGATATGTGATGAGCTATGATGAACATTGATTGTGACCACACACTTAGCATACTTTGATGACATGAAAACATAGATCATCAAAACATGCAAACAAATCATTTCCCTCCATGTGGCTCCCTTATGACAAAATACACCAAGCGTGACACTTAAGATAGGCTTTAGTATGACTGTGAAAACACTTGTGCGACAGTGCTCAAGACTTTGTGTATGGATGCAATAAGAGTTTACATGGTTGGGATAACTCATATACAAAAAGACTGACATTTGAAACCATCAAAAAATGCTTGCAAATATTGTACGATAGTCAAACATGCCAAAAGAAGATAGTTAACCCAACACGCAAAAGGGACTAAAGAACTGCCAGAAAGCTCATGAAATGAGATCTAGTGTTTGCAACAACAATGAAAAAGACCAAGGAAGGCTCTGAAATTTGATTGTAAGCCAAAATTTTGGAGGGTGTTGCAATAGCTAAAACACTTGGCGACACACTGGTTGAACTCTAGATTATCTTTCTTTCTTAACTTCTTTTATGCAAGGCCATGGTTCTTCAGTGAGTATTTATTCATCGTGCAAATTACTTTGGCCTTCCCACTTGCCCCATGAACAAACATGGTAACCTCTATGCCTTCTTAGTCGAACACAACATAAGATTCAGCATAATCATAATGTTTTGAGTTGGAAAGGGTAGTGTAGCTCGCGAGCCTAAGATTTTCAAAGTATAATTTTTCATCTTTAGTGTTGCTATGCTTTGAGCAGGCCTGGACAGTACCTGGTGGAGCCATGCAACAACACAAACATTGCTCTGCTACCAGCGAGCCTAGATAGTACCCTAGCGGAGTTTCTTGCTTCACCTCTCTGCACAGGAATCCTTTCTCTTCTTTTGCCTTTATTTATTTCTTTGAAGATAATTATGCATTGGCACTTATTTATTTTGGGGCAAAAGAGGGATCCCAAATTATTGAGAGTAGAAGAGGTTGTTTCTTCAGGGAATCATATAGAGACATTTGATTTAGATTTGCTCGTTTATGGTTTTCCCCTTCTCCGTTTCTACTAGTTGGATAAGATTAAGAACACCAAAGTAGAAAAAACCAAGTATAGGCATGAGGTTTCCAGAGTAGACATGGGTTCATGGTTGGACCAAAACTCTCCTTACAGATGGATCATATTTTTCTTCAGAACTTCATCAGCCAAAAGATGTAACCAACATAAGGAAGACAGATAGAAGGCTAGCCAAATGTTGAAGTGTCAAAAGGTTCTTTAGACTTCAACCACACACATACTAAAAAGCCAAAACAATTCCATGCACACACTTATTCACATGATTAAAACAGAAGGAAATAATCAACAAGAAAGAAAGAAAAAAGAAGCAAAATGAAAGGAAATAAAAACACACCACAAGGAATCAAAACTAGAAATCAAGCAAAAAAGGCTAAACCACAACATAATGCAAGAGAAAATGGAGAAAAAATAAGAGATACTAAAGGGAACAAAATGGGATGGGTGTGAGAGAATGAAAACTAATGATGTAGCTAATCCTACTCCTAACCTAACATCTAGTGTAATTAAATTTTCAGTGAATCCAACATAATTATTCCCAACCTACATCCACATAGATATGAACAATTAAAAAGTGAATTATGTGAAAAAGGTGACTTTGAAACAAAAAATGAACTTATGTGCAAAAGATGTATTAAAAAAAAAGTGAATTTATGTTAATAAGTC
>Ga0115851_100130_pt1 | contig 24798 bp, 29 predicted proteins | sample InSIn2gowninarea_FD_83865 | JGI IMG/M metagenome (GOLD analysis project Ga0115851, IMG submission 83865)
ATTGTAGTTGTTTGATGGTCTGCTGCCCTTTCCCAGAGCGCAGGACAAAGCGACAAGTGACAGTGTTACCAGTTAAGTCAAAGCCCAAAGCATCTTGCCCATCCGATGCTAGTTCTCGGACATGACCCATACTTGCTTTGACCAACCAATCAGAACCGAGGATTTGGCTGAGTTTTTTGATTTTGCCGGGACTTTCGACAATCAGGAGCTTGGTCGCCAAAGCAGTTTTTCCTTTACAGTTCACTGTAGAATTATAGTATTTCTGTACTAAAAAATTAGCTTAAAACCAGCAATTGCTTGTAGTTTATAGTGAGGAATTAAGGCAAGAAGGGTCGCTACTTTTAGTGAGGATGGTAAAAGTGTCTGTTGAGGATGAGTCACTGATAGGGGTGGTAGAACGCTTGACGTACCACTCGGCAGAGTCGGGATACAGTGTAGCGCGGCTTAAAGCTTCGGGTCACAGAGACTTAGTGACGATTGTAGGTAGTTTTCCTAATATCCAAGCAGGTCAAACACTGAAATTAACTGGGATATGGCGGGAGCATCCCAAGTTCGGGCAACAATTTCAAGTTAGCCAATACCAGGAGACTAAGCCTGCAACAATTACAGGGATTGAAAAGTATTTAGGCTCCGGCTTGATTAAAGGGGTGGGACCAGTTACCGCCAAACGCATCGTCGCTCATTTTGGGTTCGATACTTTAGATGTTATTGAACATTCGATTGAGCGCTTAAAAGAAGTCCCCGGCATTGCTAAAAAGCGAGTGAAAATGATTCGAGAAGCCTGGGATAAGCAGAAAGCGATTAAAGAAGTGATGGTATTTTTACAAGGTCATGGTGTTTCTACTACTTATGCAGTAAAAATCTATAAGCACTATGGCGATGATTCACTCACAACCGTTACCAAAAATCCGTATCAGGTAGCAACGGATATTTATGGGATAGGTTTTGTGACGGCGGATGAGATCGCCCGGAACTTGGGGATTGCACCAGATAGCGAGTATCGATACCGCGCAGGCATTATTCATGTCTTGGGCGAAGCAGCAGAAGACGGTCATTGTTTCTTACCCTATGTGCAACTGACCGAGAAAGTAGTAGAACGGCTAACAATAGCTGACCATCAACCGTTACCCCAAGTATTGACCGAGCTAATTTTTCAAATGGCAATGGACGAGGAGTTGGTAATGCAGGGTCATCGGCAACACCAATTCATCTGCTACCAATTACCATTCTTTAGCAGCGAACAGAACTTAGCGAAACGGCTGCATCAGTTGTTAAGCCGTCCGGTTCTAGTAGATAAAGAGAGAGTGCAGAAATGGATTGACAAATTTACCCAAGCAACAGGAATGGGGCTATCGCCCCAGCAAAGGCAAGCAGTAGAGATGGCAGCAAGGGAGCGGGTACTAATTCTTACGGGAGGCCCTGGAACGGGAAAAACTTTCACAACTCGGACGATTGTGGCGTTGTGGAAAGCAATGGGCAAATCAATTGCACTTGCTTCGCCGACGGGTAGAGCGGCACAACGATTGAGTGAGATGACGGGTTGCGAGGCTAAAACGATTCATCGCTTGTTAGAGTTCGACCCCAAGACGATGAAATTCAAACGGGACAGTGACAGTCCTCTGTCAGCGCAAGCTGTAGGCATCGATGAAGCATCAATGCTTGATCTGTTTTTAGCTCATTCCCTGCTGAAAGCGATCGCCAATGATGCCCAACTGCTATTAGTGGGGGACATCGATCAGTTGCCATCAGTGGGACCAGGGAACGTACTGCGCGACCTAATTGCTTCAGGGCAAGTCCCTGTAGTGCGCTTAGAGCAGGTATTTCGTCAAGCGCAATCTAGCGCCATTATCAGTAATGCTCATCGAATCAATTCTGGGCAATATCCAACTTTAGAATCGGTGTCTCTTTCGCCGCGCTCCGATTGCTTGTGGTTGAACGCTCCCGAACCGGAACATGGAGTACAAGGCATTCGAGAATTATTAACGGATGTAATTGGACAGTTAGGTTTTGACCGGGCTAGGGATGTACAGGTATTATGCCCCATGACTAGGGGAGAAGTGGGAACGCGCAATCTTAACGCGGTACTGCAAGAGTTACTTAATCCACCGTGCCAGGATAAAGCCGAATTGTTTCGCGGCGGGATGAAATTGCGCGTAGGAGATCGCGTGATTCAACAAGTCAATGACTACAACCGCGAGGTGTTCAATGGTGACTTAGGGACGATTGCAGCAATTGACACCGAGGAGCAGGAGGTGACGGTGCAGTTTGAGGGACGGAGTGTTAACTATGACTATGTGGACATTAATGAGTTAGCGCTGGCGTGGGCAGTGACAATACATAAGGCACAGGGTTCAGAGTATCCGGTGGTAATCATGCCTGTGTTCATGCAGCATTATTTGATGCTGTCGCGTAATTTAATTTATACGGGTCTAACTCGTGCTAAAAAGTTAGCAATTGTCGTGGGGACAAGTAAAGCAATTGGTTTAGCTGTTAGGCAAGTTAAAGACAAAGAGCGATACACTTACTTGCAAGAGCGATTGAGGTTGCTATCAGTATCAACCTAATTAACACTAATTAATAAGTTAGTAGCGCCAGCTTTCCTATTACCTCAGTTTTACTAATTGACTGTGTTTTTATTATCTAGCGTATCGGTTTGCAACAAATCAACACAGGATATTTCTACATCTTTTATCTAATCTAGCTGCTCATCTTAATTATTGGTTGTGCTACCTTAAGCAGACCAATAGGCAGATTTTGCAGAGTTTCAGGAGTGATTTTTTGTTCCTTGAGCCGTCTAATTAGCTTACCCTCAACCCTTAACTCCCTTAACCTGTGATTGTCACTTTCTAATAAAAAGATTTCTTCATACTTACCTGCTTTAATAATTAATTTATTTTCCGCAAGCATACGGTAATCAAATATCCGAGGTGGACTATCATCAGTTAGGCTTTTGTTAGTAAAGACTAATTGCGGTTGGTCAGCATCAACACACCAACACATATTACCTGAATCTGATTTTTTGCTATATTGCCAACTCATCTTTACACCGAATTCGGTGGCGCTCAGACAGTGAATCTGGCTAATTGCTGCTAGTTCTTGGTCATCTAACCAATTTACTGATACGGTTACAAGTTGAGAAACCCACATACCTTGTGAACGTAACCAAAAATTATAAAGTTGAGAGTGTGTAAGCATACCTATCTCCTATAGTTGCTCAACCTAATTAAGCCAACTCTCACTATTTAACTCTGGTTCATTAGCTCAACTAATATTTTCATCTTGCGAATAAACATAATTTTAAACAGTATAGAGCAGGCTACCTTATTGTCATTTATTAATTTATTCAATAAAATTAGAGATATTTCCAGAAAATATGTTGTTAATTTATATTTAAACTAATCTAAAACTTTAGTTTAGAAATAAGTAGTTTATTATACTTTTTCCTATTGTAGAAATTTGTTTCACTTTCTTCGACCCAGGAATAGAAATTTATATCCTTGGTTTTTCACAGCAGTGCTATAAGAAAAAGTATCGCATCCAAGGAGATCCGCCATGCCTACACCAGGAAAGCTAGAATTGACGATCAAAATCAACGAATTTCCTGTAGACGTACAGACAGTAGAAAATGGCTTCAAGCAGTTTGATATTGATACAGGCGAACAGATAGTTACTGTCAGCCTCAAGCCTAAGATATTCAAAAAGCTAGAGCAAGCCCAGGAGAACTATCCGATGTGGGTGGCAGCGATTTCTGGACAAATGGGGGAAAAGACAGATTCGGGCTTTGTACTCAAGGAGCCGAATGTACAGACTTTCGAGAGAAAGCCAAAGGAATCAAAGGAAACTACACCTGTTGTTAGTGCGGCTAGTTGAGCTAAAAGCCTTAGCAGTCTATTCAAACAAGCACAATTGAACTGATTTTAATTCTTGGGCGCAGTCAAGATTTGATAGGGAAATACCTAATAGTCGAACGCTGCGCCCCTCCAGAGAAATCGCTGCTAACAGTTCCTTAGCTACTTGGTTAATTGCCTCCGCCTTACCAACAGCAGCAGCCATAGTTTTACTGCGCGTGATTTGCTGGTAGTCGGCAAACTTGATTTTCAAGGTGATAGTGCGTCCCAGAGTTTGGTGGCTTTGTAAGCGATGCTCGACAGTTTGAGCGATGGTTTCCAATTCAATCCGTATTAGTTGTGGGTCGTCTAAGTCCTTGGTGAACGAAGTTTCTGCACCAATTGATTTGCGAATGCGGTTAGGCTCGACTATCCGGTGATCTTCTGCCCTAGCGATCAGGTAATAGAAATGTCCCACCTTGCCAAAGTGACGCACTAAATCGGCTTGGCTGTGTTGCTTAAGGTCTGCTCCAGTGTGGATGCCCAAATTGTGCATTTTGGTAGCAGTGACTTGTCCAATGCCATGAAATTTCTCAATAGGTAGGGCGGCGACAAAATCTGCGGCGTGTTCGGGTAGAATCACCGTTAATCCGTTGGGCTTGTTCATGCCCGATGCCATTTTTGCTAGGAACTTGTTTACCGAAACTCCTGCACTTGCCGTTAAGTTAGTTTCTGCGAGAATTGCTGCCTTAATTTGCCGAGCAATGGTCGTAGCGTAAGGCAACCCTAGCTTATTTTGGCTGACATCAAGGTATGCCTCATCAAGGGCTACAGGTTCTACAAGATCCGTGTGGCGCTTGAAGATAGCGTGAATCTGGGTACTAATGCTGCGGTAGACCTCGAAGCGAGGTGGAGCAAAGACCAGAGTCGGACATTTTTGTAGGGCGAGGTAGGAGGGCATGGCAGAATGAATACCAAACTTCCTAGCCTCGTAGCTGGCAGCGACTACTACTCCGCGCGCCTGGGGCAATCCACCGACGACAAAGGGTTTACCTCGATAGCAAAGGTTGTCGCGCTGTTCGACCGAGGCATAAAAAGCATCAAGATCGACGTGCAGGATTTTTCTAGTGCTGCTCATGCCTAAAAATTACTCGCTTGGAGCAACCTTGTCCTTAAACGACTTACCCGCAGAAAAGCCAGGAACGCGAGTAGCTGAAATAGTGATTGTTTCACCTGTGCTGGGATTACGCCCTTCACGGGCTTGGCGTTCGCGCGGCTCAAAAGAGCCAAAGCCGACAAAAGTTACTTTGCTTCCACCTGCAACTGCTACCATAATTTCTTCTAACATAGCAGTCAGGATCGCATCAGCTTCTTTCTTGCTGACACTGATTTTCTGCGAGATCGCCTCAACTAATTCGCCCTTGTTCATAATGTTTCTCTCAACACCGTTGCTATTCTATTGGTAGGTGTTAGAGAGTGCAAGCGTACTACTCTAAAATATTTTCATTTTATTAGAATTGATTGTATTTTTTAGCTTCTGTAGCAGGTTGGTCACAAGCTATCTTCTTTGCGCTCAAAATTACTTTTGATAAGTATAGTTTGAATAAGTAATGCCACTCTCGTGCCGCTAAAAGCTATTGTAGAAGAAGGCGTTCGCGTTTTCCCTGTTTGTGATGAGTGATGCTCTAGATGCACTGGAAATAGAATCGTATTCTCACAAACTGCACCTATTGCAGCCACAAAGTCTTGCCCAACATCCAGCCGCCGTCTACCTTTCCCAGTTGCGTCCTAAGTCACGGCAAACGATGGGGCGGAACTTAGACATGATTGCTAGTCTCCTGACCCAAGGACAGTGCGACCGCCTCACCTTAGACTGGAGCCAATTGCGTTATCATCATAAGCTAATCAGCATTTAAGCTGCATAATAGAAAGGTAAAATAATTGAAAAGCAACTATGCCGCCACCAGCCAAGAATTTTTTAACACTAGAACAAGTTACCGGACTACAGCAAACGCTTAAACAGAGCGAACTAGCGCACGTTAGAGAAAGAATTTTAATTATTTTACTTCAAAACGAGGGCAGAACCCAACAAGAAATTTCTAAATTTTTAGGTTGTTCGCCGAGAACAGTAGCATATTGGTGTATGAATGGAGACCCAGATAAGCTAGAGACTTTACATAATAAACGGGATTACGAGCATTACCGAAAAGCTACGCCTGAATATATTGAACTATTATTAAAAACAGTTGCCCAAGAACCATCAAGCTTAGGATACGCGTTTGGTAGATGGACAGCAGAAAGGCTAGCTACATATTTAACAGAGCAAACAGGTATTGAGTTAAGTAGTTCTCAAGTCAGGAGAATATTAAGGCGAAAAAAGTATAGCTATATTTGGGCAAAATATGACTTAGGAGAGCAACAAAATCCAGCAGAAAGAGCTTTGTTTCAAGAGAGACTTAGCGAGTACCTGGCAGTAGCAAGAGACTATCCAGAACTTTTGCAGGTATGGTTTTGGGATGAGAGTGGTTTTAGTTTACGTGTGATTCGTCGGAAAAATTGGGGTAGAAAAGGACAGCGCAAAAGGATTTCAGGACAACGCCGTCGTGGTCGAATAAATGTAATGGGAGCAATTCGAGAATCAGACCGTAAGCAAGTATGTTTTTTCGTTAAAAAAGGTAATGCAGATATCTTCCTAGAGCAACTGCAACAATTTAATGAATTAATTAAACAAGAATGGGTAAACAAAGGAAATCGCGCTACTGACTTTCAGTCACATGGACCAAGAGTTATTCTAATTTTAGATAATGCTAGTTTTCATAAACGCCAAGATATTTTGAGCCGAGTATCTCACGAGATGACTAACTTGCACTTAGACTTTTTGCCCGCTTATAGCCCTGACTACAATATTATTGAATTAGTCTGGCATTCATGTAAGGAATACATTGCTCACCGCCTGTTTCAATCAGTAGATGAATTGAAGCTACTACTGGATAGACTGCTCAATCAAGGTGAGTTACTAATTAAGTGGCATCGAAAGATTAAGAACAAAGGTGACAACCATTATGTTGCAGCTTAAACGCTTATTAGCTTACCGCCGCAGTAAGAGCGGTATTAGTAGAGAAATTTGCTCCCTCAACAGTTAATCAAATGCTGTGCGCTCTGCGCCGAGTATTGAAGGAAGCCAAGAAACTCAAATTAATGTTGTCGAGCGATTATACAGACGCGGTGGATATTGAAAATATTAGATTTACTAAGGAATTACGAGGTAGAGCGCTAAAGCCTGCCGAAATTACTGCAATTATGCAAGTTATCAAGACCGATTTGACTCCGGCTGGGAGGAGAGACTCGGCACTGTTTGTTGTCCTTTTGGGTTCAGGGGTGAGGCGGCAAGAAGTAGTGTCTATAGACCTCAGCGATTTTGACCCCAGTAGTGGTGCAATCAAGGTACGCGGGGGCAAAGGTGGTAAAGACCGGACGGTGTACCTGCCCAGTAGCGGGATGAAGGCGGTGTCAGCTTGGCTAAAAGTTAGAGGAGTCAAAGCAGGTCCTTTGTTCTATCCAGTTAGTAAGGGTCATCGGGTAATGGGGCGACGCTTGACTGACCAATCGGTATTGTATATTCTCCAGAAACGAGCAAAGCAATCTGGGGTAGATTCCTTCTCTCCCCATGATTGCCGCCGCACGTTTATTTCTAACTTGTTAGACGCAGGAGTAGACTTAGTCACGGTGTCTCAATTAGCAGGTCATGCCAATCCCATGACTACATCTAAATATGACCGTAGAGGTGAGGCAGCCAAACGCCAAGCTGTAGAATTATTGCATATCCCATATGATGAATAATTCAAGCAATAGAGCAATTAGGCGGCGGTAACGTCGCTTTAAATCTACAGAGATTTCAGTTTTTTAGGTGATTAAATCATCTACCACTGCTGCTTTAGATACACTATACTTTCCTAATTTTCCTCGATACCATTTGCCACTCTTGGCCCCAACGGAGAGAACATTTGAGACACGTTCTCGCGCTGTACTTCTTAAATCTTTGGGAATTTCATCAGTGAAAATGGCATCTAAAATTGTGGCAATCTCGATTACCTGCTTGGAATGCTGTTGCATAACTTGAGCTACAGCCTCAGCTAAAGGAGCGTTGCTAAACTCGCCAATTACATACTGCTGCCAAGTGTTTGGAGCTTTACTTAGCTGCTTGGCGGGTGCAGATTTCTTAGCTGGCTTACTGCTAGACGGGGATGAATTAGTCTTAGTTTGCCGTTTTGCACCCTTTGCAGAAACTTGGACATCCGCAGGAGTATCTGTTTCCCCATCCTCTAACTCTGGGAGCGTTGTATTTAGCTCCGTAGGTTCAGCTTCTACTTCAGCAGGTTTAATCTCTGCTGCGGTAACGGGCGAGTTTGCTGGTGTGACTACAGATTCCGTAGGAGCCACATCTTGTGGCGCAAACATATCAATCACATTAGTGAGACTGCGGCGTTTTTCTCCAATTGACTGGAGTTGAAGTGTTAACTCAACTTCCGTTGCTGCTAAGTCGGCATCAACTTCTAAAAGCTTGGCAACTGTGGGATTAGATGTAGGTGAAGAAAGGGAGGAGTTTTGCACCGTAAAGAGTAACTTGAGTTGAATAAGTGTAAAGTATTACTCACTATTATGCACTTGTTAGTGGCAACTATAAAAATGTCATCTGGTAGTTCTAGATGTTTTCGGCAAAGTTTTAAAACGCCAGTGAGAAGGAGCAAGCCAGTAGATATGGGAAATTTCTGATAAGCGAGGGAACAACAAATATGCACCCAAAAGATAGTCGATGATATTTTCATCCGCACTAATGCCAGAAAAGGCTTTGATTTGCTCAAAAGCAAGCAAAAAGGCTTCCTCACGCTTGCGCTCAATCGCCCTATACTCAATTTGAAAGGAAGCAGGCATCGCCGAGGAGGTAGCGTAGTAGTTCCACAGCAGACAACATTCGTGTAGAGACAAATTGGCTCCTTGCAGCAACAAAGCAGCGCGGTAATATAGCCCAGAACGGCGGAGCATATAGGGGTGGACGGTAACTGGTAAATCAGCTACGATGCCAGCTTGGTAGACGATGTGGTGCAAAGAGCGATCGCTCAGTCGTTGCTGTCTTTCGCTCTCCAATATCCAGTCAGTTTTGCAAAGCACGGCTAATTCCTGCAAAATTTCAATTTCCGCAGGACACAAAGGTTGTTGGTTGACTACAACTTGCGGCTGGAGGCGAAGGGACTTAGATCGGTTGCGAACCACCAGTAGAGTATTAGCAGCTTTATTGAGGTCGCACCAGCGCAGCCAGCAAATTTCTGATGGTTGCAGGGCTTGGCAGAACAACAGCATAACTAGAGCTTGGTTACGGATGGGGGCGCGGGTTTGGCGGGTTGCAGCAATCAGGGCATCGATTTCGTGGAGGTAGAGGAATTCGCGCTCGCGGCGTTCTGTGGAGGGGAGCTTGCGTGGGGGTGGAGAGTAAGGCACAGAAAAAATAGATAATGGTTGCTCAAATTGTAAGTTGTAAGTAGGGAGAGCGCCGCAAGTGCTTGATTAGCCATCATTTGTCACTCCTCGCAAGCAAAAGATAAACCAAAACTTGAACAAGCTTGTAATGTATAACTTTCACCCTTTATTTTCTAATATTGAACTTCATTTACAACCCTATTGCCAAAATCCTGATCTACAGCAGGTTCTAGATTTTACTTCACAAGCTGGATTCCACTGGCTCAGTCCGAAGATAAATCAGGTTCTTTGTCTACTTGATTCTCGATTAAACTCGCAACTCATATTTTCATCCCCTTAGAGTAAGCAAAGAAGGATAGGAAACGCCAAAGTCAGATTATATAAGACGCTGCTAAGGGGCTACGGTACTTGGTCAGCTTTTATCCACTCTACGCATGACGACGGCTAGACTTTATTGGGCTTAACCCCAGTGGCAACGCCTTCGGTAAGTCTAAGAAACCCAACCGTTAAAAGTAATCCCCACGCCAGAGGTTGAAAAGAATCTAAAAAAGATAGTCTTTTAAAAGGGTGAACTACTTGCATCAAGCCTGGGTTAGCAAAATGAAAACACTATTGATACTTTTTAGCGAAGGACAAAGCGAACTCCAGACTAAGCTAGATAAAGCAACTAGCTTGGAGCAGGTAGTGCAGCTAGTTCAAAACAAACTAGATAGTGTTGAGAGGCTTTACATCAGCGACCTAAGCATACCTCAAGTACGTTTAGTTTCGTCTTTTCTAGAGATACTGCGTTACTCCATAACTACACTGGCTGCTATCAACGAAACACAAGTTTCTACGCCACCACCGAAGCAACTTTTTAACCAAATTAGACATTTTTCGTCTAAAAAGTTAACTTTGAAACTGCTTCAAGGGATTATCTATATAGGTATTTTGGGAACATTATTTTCTTCGGCTCGAATTGCCCCAGGAGTGTGGGTGACAATTTTGCTGACATCTTTGTTGATAGGACTAGAAGTTGCCCTTGAACTCGACAAAGACGAAAATCGCTCAGAATATTCTCAATCTGGGGAAGCGCCACAACTAAACTTACGTGTTGATAGCAAAATTCTGATAAATAATATCGCCGATGCTCTAAACACTATCGATATGGCAGTTACCTCGGCTAAAGAAGTGAAAAAAACGTCAGACTCTGAAGGGATAGAACAGTTACCAGAACTAATGAATTTTCTTCAGAGGCTACTAGGCGCATCACTTATTGAAAAACCCCAAATGATAATTGAACTGACAAAACTTCTACCACAAATTTTGATGGAACAAGGGATTCGAGCCTTGGTTTACAGACCTGATGACAAGCAGAGTCCAAGCTGTGAGTATTTTGACTTCGAGCCGAGTATTGATAGCTCTGCCCAAGATTACATCACGATAACGCCCGCTCTGTGGAAGGGAGATCGCCTACTTAGACGAGGGCGGGTAATTGAGCCAGCCTATTCCAAAATTAGAGAATAACATCTTCTGTCGTTATGGCTGAGTCCACTAAAACCTTTAAGAAGCATTTTGCCTTCACCCAAGGATTGAAAATATTAAAAGTATGCAAGTTATAGAAATAATCGGCTTTGATTTAGGGCATGGTGAAACAGCTGTTGCCAAGGCGAACAAAGAGAGTATCGAGCCGCCAGAAATGCTAGAAATTAATAATAAAAAGGTGCAAATTACGGCGCTTGGCTGGCATCCTGACCTTGGCTATCTTGTTGGAGAACAAGCATTAATCCAAGCGGGAGTTAGCCAGCTTAAAATCTCTTTTAAGCAAAAACCAAACAACGATGCAAACTATAGAGAAACAATCCGTAATTTTTTAGAAACCTACTACCGTTTGCTAAAAGAAAGCAAACAAATTGAAGGGGGAGTTGATAGCTACTTTTACGTTGGCTGTCCTTCTGGATGGTCAGTTAGCGAACGGGAAGAATACCAGAGGCTACTTCAGGAATCTGGCATTCCACTATTGAGGATTGTACCGGAGTCACGGGCTGCTTTCATGCAAGCCAAAGAAGTCGGTAAGTTTGAATATGAAAAACTTAAATCATCCGTGTTGCTGGTTGATATCGGCTCTTCGACTACCGACTGTACCCTTGTTAAGAGCTTTCACGAAATCCCGATTGATTTCGGAAGTAATACTTTGGGGGCTAGTCTGATTGACAAAGGGATTTTTGAGCGAACTCTCGCCAACCATGAGCAGAAGGCATTACTAGAAAAAGTATTTAAGGAGTACCCGCATCACCAAGCCCGTTGCGAACTTGCTTGTCGCAAAGCTAAGGAAGACTACTTTTCTAATGAACAGTTGTACAGAGATCCTCAATCATTTGCACGTGGATTTGAATCTATAAATGAGCAAATTTACTTTATACCTAAAGTAAACAGATTGATAATGGAGGAGATATTGAACCAACCTCTACCGGAACTAGGAGACAAGAGTTGGACTCAAGCTTTTCATTTTGCCCTAGACGAAACAAAGCAAAAGTTAGAACAACAAGGGATTGCGCCAAAAGTTTTACTTATGACTGGTGGTGCATCCCGCATGAAGTTTACTCGTCAGATTTGTGAAAAAATATTTCCAGAACCTGAAACTCAGGTGCGTCCCGATCCGGAGCCGGAAAGATGTATTGCATTAGGTTTAGCACGGGTAGGAAGGTGGGAATTACGAACTGCCGCTTTTAAAGAAGAGGTCAATCAATTGTGCGACTCAAAGAAGGTGAGAAATGTAATTGAAAAGCATATCGACGACCTAATTGAACTACTAACCGAGCCGTTGGCAAAGGGGTTGATTGAAAACGCAGTAAAACCAGGTCTGAAAGATTGGCAAAACAACCAAATACGGACTTTAGAAGCGCTGGAAAATTCATTGGAAAAGCGGGCAGAGCAGTGGCTCAAAAGCAAGCAAGCTCAACAAATAATTAACTTCAATTGCGTTAATTGGTTTAATAGCAAAATCCAACCTGAGTTGGCTCTAGAAACCGATCCCATTTGTCGAAAGTTTCAAATACCAAGAAGCAGTTTGAGATTTGTTGATGGTATCGACCCAACCTTAGTAAATCCATCGCTGCCGATTGGAGACGCTATTGTTGCAAATACAGTAGCTTTTATAGTCAATCTAGTGATTGGCGGGGGTACTATTGGTAGTATTATTGCTTTACTATTAACTGGACATTTGATCTGGCCGATTGCATTAGTTTACGGCTCGGTGTTTCTTGGTGAAGGAGTACGACAAAATAGAGAGACGATCTCTGAAGCGCTGAGAAAAAATCTGGATATTCCAGGATGGGTACGTTCTATTTCTTTGGGAGACAAGACAATTGAAGCTATATGCAACAGAATGAATCCGGAGTTAGAATCGAGCCTTAGAGAAAAGATGGTAGAGGAACGGGAGGCTTTTGACGAACTAATTGAAAAAATTGAAGCTCACGTAAAAAAAGCCTTGTACACCAAAGCAGAGGAGGTAATAATCTTAATTCAATAGGGCAGGTCTGCCAACTCAAAAATATAGTTTTTAGGGTGATGTTGTCTAATATAATCAAACTACTTTTAAGGGATTTTCTGATGCGATGTCAAGTAGTGGGTTCACTTCAACCCAGCTTTCCGCAATCAAACGCAGTCAAAAGGACGGCGGCGGTCACATTGGTTTAAAGGATAAAAATTACCTGCTCGAATAGTCAAGTATTTTCAGAGTCATCCATTGCTTACCCCTTTTTTGTCAGTCTAGATAGAGAAAAAACCTTGAAATCTGAAAAGGCTTAGAGTGTATTGCTTTCAAGTATGATCTATTAACCTTTAGCTTCATTTGTAGCAGTTTTACCGAAATTTTTATTTACAGTAGTCTCTAGAATTCCGCTCTTGCGAGACTGATTAAACAGGGTTACGCTGCCAAAATCTTGTCGGGTTAATAATTCAAATTAGTTTTTACTGACTAATCCAAATGTCCCACTGATAAGGCGTAGGGGAATGCAGCAGCCAAGCGCCATCCCTCAACTAGGGGCATACCCAACGCTTGCTGTAATTGCAACAGAGAAACTTTCTCACCGCAATGCTGCTCAATCCAGAGCGCGATCGCCTGCTGCCACTTGGGAATATTCTCTTTTTCTGCCAATTTCTTCAAGGCTTCCCTCATCCTCGCTCGTTCTTGACGAGCGATTGCTCTAGCTTCTTTGCGACTTAGTTGTTAGGTTCGAGTTCTTAATGTTTTAATCCTGCCACAAAGCAATTCCACCTAACAAACCACTCATATTCGAGATAATTTTGATATTTGATGATAGTTCGAGAGCAACTTTTTTTGCTTCACCACCGCCGATATAGAGGTAATCGTAATTAAACAAATGTTGCAGAGTAGCAATTGCTTTTCCTACGCGAGAATTCCATTTCTTACTACCAACTTGCTCTAACGCCTGCCGTCCTAGCTGTTGTTCATAAGTTTCTCCTTTGCGAAACTCATGATGTCCCATCTCCAGATTCGGCACCAGTTTCCCATCAACGAACAGGGCAGAGCCAAAACCTGTACCTAAGGTAATCACCAATTCCACTCCTTTTCCAAAGATCGCTCCAAAGCCCTGCATATCTGCATCATTCATGACCCGCACTGGCTTACCTAACTGCTGTGTTAACGCTGTCCCCAAATCGAACCCAATCCACTCTGGACTCAAGTTCACGGCTGTTTCCGTCACGCCACGACGTACTACACCAGGAAAGCCAACAGAAACGCGCTCAAATGCACCTTGCTGACTAATCAATTGTGCGATCGCACTCAACACCGCCTCTGGTACGGCAGGTTGCGGTGTGTCTAGACGAGATCGCTCAGTTAGAGGATTACCGCTGGTGTCTAAGACTATGGCTTTAACACCACTACCACCAATGTCAATAGCTAGAGTGCGAATTGTATGTTCCTTTGCTTCCATTTTGGTTTCTTCTTAACTACTGCTGAAGGATAAATCATAATTCATCATTGAGTTATTTTATACACGGCTTCATTGCCCTAAATCGTTTTTCCCTTATTTCACTCTGAAATTAAGCCGAGGCGAAATAAAAATAGTTTTCACTCTAGCCTTAGCCGTAGGTTCGGGTTAGCTATGTGGCTTAAATTCAGATTCATGTTGTACGTTTTAAAGTAACTACTTGAGAAAACCCAGAATAAATGCTAAAGGTAATCATCATTGGTGGCGGAATTGGGGGGTTAACCCTAGCTCGTGCCTGTTTAGATGCAGGTATCCAGGTAGAAGTATATGAAAAGCGTTCACTAGCGGAAATGCTGGCAGGACCAGGGGGTATTTTCATTCAGCAGAATGCCATGCGGGTCTATCAATTACTCGACAGCGGGCAAATTTATGCTCACCTCTACCAGCAGGGAGGCATTATCTTAGAGGGTGGCTTCTTCAACAAAAGCGGAAAACTACTTTACCTTAACTCCCCTAAATTTGTTCAAGAACAGAACTTGGGCATCTGTTTACTGCGATCAGAATTGCAGCAAATTCTTTATGAATCGCTGCCAGCAGGAACAGTAAAAACTGGATGTGCGTTCGAGAACTTTGAGGAAAAAGCAGATACAGTACAAGTGTTCTTCCAAAACGGCACAAATGTTGAAGGAAGTGTGTTAGTAGGTGCGGACGGACTGTATTCTAACGTGCGGGCGCGATTGCAGGGACTAGAGCGATTGGAGGCTCCCATTTATAGCGGAAGTTGCTGCTGGCGGGGATATTTTGAGGGAAGTGGATTACCTCTGGACGAGCGGTATAGTTGGTCAGAATATTGGGGACAAGGAGATCGCTTTGGCTACTTTGATGTTGGCTCAGGTCGCTACTCTTTCTATGCTTTCACTAATACTCCTGCGGGCGGGACTGATGATGCTGAGGGCGGTGCTTTAAATGCACTGCGCTCTCGCTTTTCTAGCTACGCTAACCCAGTGCCAGCGATTCTCGAAGCACTAACTGACCAACCCATCTACCGAGATGACATCTATGACCGTGAACCGTTAGGAAAAAGCTGGGGGCAAGGGCGAGTCACCCTAGTTGGCGATGCAGCCCATCCAGTGCAACCAAACCTGGGTCAAGGAGGCTGTATGGCGATTGAAGATGCCTTTGAACTGGTAAAACAGCTTGCTAGCATTAGCGTTGAGACTGTGCCAGTGTCATTGCGTCAGTTTGAAGCAAGCCGCTGCGAGCGCGTTACTCGTGTCTTTAGCACATCGCGCCAAGTCGGTCAGCTGGGACAGGCAGAGCATCCAATCGCCTGTTTCATGCGTAACTGGATTTACAAAATAACTCCCACTTGGCTTGCGGACTTACAATTCAAATGGCTGTTCGATTACCGTCCTTACTCGCAACCGACTAGCTTGGGTACAGAAAAACTACCGTTACTCTAATCTTTTGATCTATGTTGATAGATTCCTTAATGTGCGCCCCATCTAGCCTAAAGTATGCACTGATTCGCAGATACCTTTTTCTGCTGTCCTACCTATAGCTCGACATAGAGACCATGGCTCGGCTCGTCTTTATGCCCCCGGTAGAAGTAGATAACAACGGCTGGAACGATAGGAATAGCAATTGACTCCAATTGCTTCGCCGATTCCTGCTCGCCTCGATACTTGAGACGACGGTTGCGGTTGTACAAGTCGCGTTTCTTATAATAAGTACAGCGTTTGTGGCATAGGTTGCCTACCCAACAGCCATCGCCTTCACTTCCATGACAAAAAGTCGCCTCTGCCACCGAAAGCTTGCTGCACTGCCTACACTTGTCACTAACTTTAGCTGGCATCAAGCGATCGCTCTCTTGTTGCAAATAGGTTGGCAACAGCAATTGGTAGTCCTGGCAGCAGCAAGGTCAGAAGACAATTTTGCTTTATCTTCAAGAATATTGTGGTTGAGCGTCCCTGCTACATCCATACGTCGAATGAATTAGGAATAATACTCTTGAAAATTAGTTTGCCATCGCTTCAAGTTCTGTATATTCCTGAATCAAGCGTTGACAATCAATAGACGCTGCTACTGCTTGTGCCATGAGGCGCTTTCCTGTATTAAAGTTCTTGGCTCTGAAGGCAAGCGTCGCTTCAGAGCTAAGTTGTGAAGCCTGGGTAGATTTAGCTCTAATTTGTGCTTGGAGTTCGTTCATTGTTCAACCTCTGTAATTAAAAATCCCAAGTTTTCAGCCACTTGATACAAGCTATCAGCTTGACTTTGCAACAAGCTGGCATCAGCAAAGCTGTCTGCGATCACAGCTTGTTCTGCCTCTATATAAAGATTAGCAACAATTTCTTGTAGAGCAATGTAGGGGTAGTGAATTAAACAATAGTGGGGTAAGTAATTAGCTCGTGCCAAGTCCAAGGTTGCAACGTTAAGCCCGTTCGCTGAGCTGCCGTTGTCTTGAACCGACTGTGCTGCCAGCTCCAGTTGAAGTAACTCACCACTAATCGGGTTGTCACTTTCGTTTGCTCCCACACTTTGCCGAACTTATTCTGTCGGCGGTGCCAACGCCCTGTTTGTTGTCTAACAATGCCATTAGTGCGTTCTAACCTTTGTGTCTTATCCTTACCAATATGGTGCAGAATTTCCGGCGGCAATACTCTTTGGTAACCTCCCCAGCCATCACTATTCCAAAGTTTACAGGCGGTCTTCCCCTCACTACTGACCACCAACTCCTCAATCAATTGGTCAGTGTGTTTCCCGACTCGTGCCGCCAAGATTAGTCCACTGGAATCCGCAAGACTCAACCCTATCCAACAGTCCCCCACTTCTAACTCCTCTGAGAGGCATTGCTTTTGTTTTTTAAAACAAATGACCAGAGTTCATCAGTACTCACTTCCTCTGTTAGCACCGCTTGAACTTGAGCATTGTGTACTAACTGCGCCCGTTGACTTGCAGATCGAACAATACTAACCACCGTGTTATATGCCAGTTTTGTCGTACGGCTGACCCCTCTCAAGCTACCAGGGATAATTCATTCTAGAAGGAGAAATAATTTATCGATATCATGAGCAAGAAATCGCTCGGCTTTGGTGAGAGAATCATAGCCAGACATTCGGGCGATATTGATGGCGATAGTGCGGATAATCGACCAATTGGTGGCAGCGTTGTAGTTCTTAAAAGGAGCAGCATCTTCGCCAAAAATTACATCTTTAACCCAATGCAAACAATTCTCAATCCGCCAATGAGAGCGAATCGCTTGGGCAAATTCAAATGCCGAGGTAGAGAACGAGCTAATGTAATAGTTAGTTTGGTGGTAAGGTTTTCCTTGACGGATACCAATGCGCTCGACACAGATCAGATTTTGCAGTCCCACCCAATCAAAGTCAATGCCACGAAGGTCGGTGAAGATCCTCACAATTCGACAAGTAATTCGCCCTCGGATGTTCTCCACGTCAGTAAAGTGTTGATATGGCCTAGTGGATTGGGCTAAAGTTTCAAGTTGCGCCAACAGTCGAGGTTGATTGCCTTTAACGGTAACAATATAATCGTTACCTCCCTCAATAATCAGTTCCGTAGTTTTTTTTGAGTGTGCAGTGCATCCAGGGTAAACACTACATCTTCAAGATGCAACGCCTCAAGCATTGTTTGTACTACGGTCAACTCACTGGTAGTTTTGGTCTCAAACTGTTGAGTAGCCAGCACTATCCCTCGTTGGCTACTGTAGAATGAGACCAAAGAAACAAAGTTTTGGTATGCCGTTTGTGGCTGCGTGACCGTTGCTTTGATACCCTTACCATCAATTGCTACCCACTCACCCAGTTCCATCTCTACATTATCCTTTGCCCACTGCTCAAACTCCTGTGCTAACAGGGCAAAATCTAATTTTTGTAGCACTCGCCGAAACGTTGTATCTGAGGGTAGCCGATTCAGAGTTAACCCTAACTTCTCGCACAATGCTTCGTAATGCCGAGCTCCAAAGTCTTCTAGTGCGTAATAGCTGCGACAACCACTCATTATTCCCATAATAACTAACAGCATAATTAGCCATAGTGGATAGCGTCTACCATGTACTGCACGGAAATCTCTAATCTTCTGAAGTGACTGGATTAAGTTGCCTCCCATCTCTGACCCCCAACTCGTTTATCTAATCATTCTAATATTTTTCCTTTCTTAGATGAATTATCCCTGCTCTCAAGCTACTGCCTTCACTATGGGCTTGTAGTACCTGCCGGATTTGTTCTGGAGTTACTTGGCGATGGTAGTACAAAGTGTCAAACCGTTCATTGAATGTTTGCTGGCACTGGGGGCAGAAATACCGTTGGCTGCCGTTTGGAGCTTTTCCGTGTTTATAGGTGCTAGAGTGACCGCAGAGCCGGCATTCCATAGATCATGATTGAAAGTAGATGTCTCTCTACTTTACTGTACCCACCATATTTTGACGCACTACCAATGTAGGCTTGCTCCAATGCTGCCTTTGTTCTTGCTTCGATGTTAATTACCTTAGTTAAATTAGTTGCTGAAGCTAATTATAATTTAGTTGAATCCAGAAAACGAGATAGCTTGGATTTCAATCTTTATCCGACTAGCTCGTAGCAATTAGAGCAGCAAAGTTTTAGTGTAGCAAGATTCACAGCTTTTTCAAAAGTTACCAACTTTAGTGAATGACTGCCAAACTAAGTTAAACCAAATGCTTAAGCATATTTAACTATATCCAAGTGGATTTAACTGTATCTCCATCAATTGCCGATCCAAATATCTCGCGCTTCAAGGTAAAATTCCCCTGTATTATCCCACTGATATGGCGTAGGGGAATGCAGCAGCCCCAACCAAATCTCTACCAATGGCATACCTAGCGCTTGTTGTAGTTGAAGTAAAGAAACTTTTTTACTACCCTGCTGCCCAATCCAGTAAGCGATCGCCTGACACCAAGCAAAGATATCTTCATCATGAGCAAAGCCCAAAGCAAGTTGTTTTTGTTGTTCATCGGATAGAGGTAGTTTACTAATAGAGTTTTCTGCTTCTAATTGCTCGACCATTGCCAGCACCGCAGACTTATCGACCATACTGACTATAGAATCTTGCGCTTTGGGAGTAACTGATTTAGTTCGGCGAAGGCGGGGCAGTGCTGACGTAATCAAGTCACTCAAATCTACAGCCATCGTCTGGCGCACAATGTCATCAAAGAAATCGCTTTTTACGTGGGGATCGCGGTAAGCATTCTCCCAGTTATCAATCAGCACTTCTGCGCGTAACAGTTGCAGTTGCGCTAGTTGCAAAATTGCTTCTCCCGCCGCTTGCATTTGCATCGCTTCGGGTAACTGAGCGATTTGCTGTTCCGCTTGGTCTAATATTGCCTCTAAATCGATAGATTCAGGAGCGAGGCGACTCCGTTGTAATTGCGACCAGAGTAGCAGTTCAAGCTGCTGATAATTCATTAATTGTGGGTTTGATATAAATTTAGATGTGCCGCATGGTAGGAACAAGGACGCACAGGACATTGGGAAATTGAGTGTTGCTCGTTACGTGCAAATCTTTCAAACCCAGATCGCTTTCCGTTACCGTAAGACAAGTACAGTGCATTAAGTAGCTGGAGTGCATACTCTTTAACAAGTCGCGGCGGTAAACCAAAGGTATGCTGAGGCCCAGTCATTGCCTTGGGCGCGCTGCCAATCCATAATTCTGCACAAATAGCATGAATTACAACTTCATCATTAGGTTCGCGGGGCTGGTCTAAATACGTGTGCAAAACAACGTAAGGAAATTCTGGTAGCGGTACGGCGATTTCATCAATTGCCGACTTTCTAATCTGAGATCGCCCTCTGCCTTTGCGGTAGTAAGAGCGCCGACTATGGCAAATATCATCCTGCCAACACTCGTCGCCATTTTCGCCGTGAAGCTTTCGAGCTTCAGTGGCAGTCAATAGGCTGCAAGCCCAACATTTTTCGTTTGTCGTTCTGCCCATAGATTAGTTTGTGACAAAAGTAGTGCGGTCATTTGGTATCAGTGCGGCAACTGTAATGGAGTTTGAGTCAGCAAATAACCTCTCTTAGCAACTAGAACGATTGAATCGACATTCAAATCGAAGTAGTTGCTGAAGGTGTAGGAACGATTGGGATCGAGGAGCGGTTTACGACTCATAGCGCGATCGCACGGGGATAGTAATATTATGCGTTCAGAGGCGGCAAATAGATGAAAGAGTGAGATAATAATCTGAGAATATTCTAATAGAGATAAGTGACGTTATCTCTACCTAATACCATGCCCCAAACCCCCGACCGCCCCATCCTACCCATTACTATCGTTCCCCTTGACGGCGGACGGGAGAAACAAAGCGACAGCACCCAATTACCAAAAACGCTGTCAGACTTGCGTCATTGGCAAATTGAGGAGTTTTTGCGGCAGACAGGCAAAGCAGATAACACGCAGCGCGCTTACAAGCGACAACTAAAGAATTTTAGCTCTTGGTGTAATAAGTCTTGGTTAGATGTCACCCCTAGCGATATCGGTAAATATCGCCGAGAGTTGAAGCAGCAAGAACTTAAGCCTGCTTCTATTAACCATGCCCTGAACACGCTACGAGCGTTTTACCAATGGCTACGGCGCAGTAACGGGTATCCGGTGAACCAACCCCTACCTACTGATGCAATTGGGCTAGAACGTGTAGAAGAACCGCAAGACCTGCATATCGAAAAAGAAGACCTGGCTGAGGTTTGGCACGCGCTGTCTACGGCGGGAGCAACTCGGATACGCGATCGCGCGATTGTTGCTTTACTTAGTCATGGGCTAAGGGCAACAGAATTATCAGTGCTTAATGTCAACCACTGGAACGGTAAAAGGTTGACTGTTCATCGTTCCAAGGGGCAGAACGTTAGCGAAATACCTTTGAGTAAGGAAGCGCGGCAACACCTGGAAAATTATCTAGAATGGCGACAGCATCAAGGGGAGGCGTTTGCGCCAACACCTGATAGTCCAATGTTTTTGTGCCAAGATCCGAAGCACCGAGGAGAGAGGCTAGGTTACAAGGGACTTTACAGAATGGTCGAAAAGTTGGGTGCGATCGCCCAAGTAGACGACATTAGACCACACCGCTTTCGACATGAATTTGGTACAAACATTACCCGTAAAGGAGTAGACCCGATGTACGGCAAGGAGTTGATGGGAATTAAAAGCGATAGAGTTTACGGGCGCTATACTCAAGGAGCGCTCAAACAAGCTGCGGCTAAGGCTTATTTGCAGGCGATCGGTGAGGGGGAAGATTAGTATTGGCAAGAAAACGCGCGAATTAATCGCCCGTCTCGTGACTACTGCGCGGTATGACAGACGGGAGGAGGCGGCACTGGGGTAAGGCGGCGAATCTGTTGCATACGCCATATGTGCGATCACGCATTTTAAAGGGTTATTATGTAAGCGAAGCGTTACCTGTTAAAGTTGAAAGTTTTTAGGTCAATTTAAAGTTTGTCGGTAGATTAGCTATGAGTATTGTCATCTCAGACGAAATCCTGCAAGCATCTGGGCTTACCCCAGACCAGTTCAATCAAGAGATTGCATTGCACTTGTTCCAAACAGGTCATTTAACATTAGGCTATGCAAGTAAGTTATCGGATATGCCCGTTAATACTTTTCGCCAACTTCTCAAGCAGCGAAATATTCCACTATATTCCTATGACGTTGAAGATTTTGAGTTGGATTTGAAGAACTTGCAGGAATTAAGACGCTTGTGATTGTCATTAGCGACACTTCAGCAATTACTAACTTGGCAGCAATTGGTCAGTTGCAACTGCTTCCTCAACTTTATAATCAAGTCACGATTCCAGAGGCGGTGTATCGAGAACTTGTAGATATTGCTCCACCTGTTCCAGGGACGCAAGAAGTTCAAACGGCTGCTTGGCTAAAAGTCATACAGGTGATTAACTATAAAATCGTTAAACGCCTCCAAGACGAAGTGCGGTTAGACCTTGGGGAATCTGAGGCGATCGCTCTTACTTTAGAGCTTGATGCAGATTTGCTGTTAATTGATGAGCGTCGTGGTAGAGCAGAGGCTGACCGTTTAGGAGTCAAGATTACTGGATTGCTGGGTATCTTGGTTGAGGCAAAGCGGAAAAATCTGATTGTTACAGTGAAACCTTTGATGGATGCCTTGATTGCTACATCAGAGTTTAGAGTGTCTTCAGCTTTGTACAAGCAGATTTTGGATATAGTGGACGAAACTTAATTTAATAGTTGAGTGATTAGAGCGCACGCAAGCAAAGGAGAAAAAATGAACAAGAGCGGATTATGGTACGTTCTGGAAAATCAAGTTCCTGTCCCCACAGACAACCTATTGCAGTGGGGGCTATGGATGGAAGACCCTAATAATAAACGAGTTGCCTTAACTGAAATTGATGAGCTAAGAGTTTCAACAGTATTTTTAGTTAACGGTGAAATAGATTGCAGTTTCCTTATTTATTAAAGGGGCAGCTATTAACTTGTGTATATCTTAGTGCCATTCGATTCTGTTTCTACTACAGAACCAAACAGGTCAGCTTTTGGGCTAAAAATTTATAGTGATGACGAAATATATATTGGCTAAATTGTAACAATTTGGTAAATTACTTCAATGTGAGTGCATCCTAGAAATACTTTAGCGGTTAAGTATAAATATGATTAGGTTTAAACATTTGATTCTAGGCGCAAGTATTGTTTTATTACCTCTGCTGTCTAACTTGAGTGTCCCTGCACAAAATCAATCACAAAAAATTGAGTTAAAAGTCTATAGCCAAAATGAGCAGAAACAAAACTGCCCAGAGAAAGTGATTGTCACTGAACAAAGCCGTCCTTATCAAGAAGGCAGTTTTACTAAAGATGGCTCTGTCAACCTAAGCGCCTACGCTAGTAACATCTTGGTTCTGAGCAGTAACGAATTTAGCGTTACATGGGTGGGCAAACTCAAACCGAGATATGCCAAATGCTTGGCATCTGCTGGCATGACCAAAGTTGACGGAGAAGCCTACTCTGACAACTTGAATTATTTACGTATGCACTTTGTCAAAGGCAAGGTTTACTTTATTTTGGATTTGGCAGGCGGCGCTGATCCTAATGGTTATCCTTTAGTCGTGATGAACGAAAGCTTAAAGAATGGCAATCCTACTTGGAGTTGGGGTGGAAGCGATTAGACTGGAGTTTAGACTATGCATGGTAAAAAGACCCATGCAACGAAGATTGGATGAGTAGATAGTAAAACGATGAAGTATTGAAGACTTAAGCAGGCTTAGGCAGTGATCGCTTTGACCTACTCGCACTTTTTTTGACAACAGGATAACGAGTTTTACTCAAGCGAGGTTGCCCTGTTATCCAACCAGGGGACTTTCCGCGTGGTTTTGGTGGCTGGGCAGGAGTACCAATCACAGCTATTACTCCACCGATAGATTGAGCAACTCGCCCAGGGGTTAATTTGAGCGTGGAGTTCTGCCAGGGCAAAGGATTATCAGCTACGATATCACGCGCTAACCACAACTCCCAAGTCATTAATGGCATCAAATCGCTCCACCGCTCACATTGCTTCGGCGTACTGAGCTTGGGCAATGTCCAGTGTAAGCGTTGCTTGGCAAATCGATACCAGTGGTCAACAGCAAAGCGGCGCAGATATAACCGCCAAATTTCAGCTAGTGGTGGCATCTGTTCGCCAACCCAAGCTAACCACATAGGTTTTATTGCTTTTCCTGGGCGTTTGCCCAAGCGTTCCACCCTGAGTAACGACATGGAATGACCTGGGGCTTTACGAAAATGTAAATTCTGCCATAGGGAAATTTGTACTCGCCCCAGTTGAAGCTCGTCAATTGCCAAGGAAGCTACTGGCATAGACCAGGTGGCAGCATCATTCAACTTAAACTTATCACCATGAATGCGGGGTCTACCTTTGCCACAGTAGGGCGGGGGTGCGCCATACAAACTTAGGTTTGAGCGCAGGCGCATCAACTTGTCTGCTGCAATCTGAGCAGTCTTTAAAACAAAGGGAGCGCAACCGTACTCACTATCCCATAGAGAAATCGGTCGTTGTGGTAGATGTTGACATACTTGCGAAAGCTGCCATACTGCCTTATCAATGGGAGACTCCCAGCTAGTAATCCGCTCGTGTCGTAATGGCAATGCCCAACTTCCTTGTGTCTCTGGTATCCATGCAATCGTGCTATATCCTTGTCCCTGAGTAATTGGGTGATTGCCACCTCCTCCTGTTGTGTAATGTTCGCTCGTTCGCTCCTGGAGTGTCACTGCTTCTGGTCTAGACCATGCTGTGTGATCTCCTGCCAGAATAATCTGCTCTTGGGTCGGCATTTGTTTGATGTATAATTGCATTAACTTCTGCCGTTGTGGTCGACAGTCTTGCAATGCCTCGTAAATACTTGACCACTTGCGTCGAAACACTGGACACAACGAAAAGTCTGCTAAACAATAAGCGTTGCGCGTCAGTATTACTGCATCCATCAATTCAAATGTTGCATCATGTGCTTTACCCAAATAATCGTATGCGTCTTGACGAAAACCCTTCAATTGCGTCTAACTTTAATTCAAATAGCCAA
>Ga0115851_100131_pt1 | contig 24765 bp, 9 predicted proteins | sample InSIn2gowninarea_FD_83865 | JGI IMG/M metagenome (GOLD analysis project Ga0115851, IMG submission 83865)
TAAAAATGACTCACCCAATGATTACATTAAGATGAAAGAGAAAACATTATTCCATTTTATTGTGAAATGAAATGAAAAGGCAATCCATCTAAGTGCCAGTTTGTAGGTATATCCAAGAATAGTGGGATTTTTGGGAGGTTGTTTTTCCATCTCTAGATCATATTTGTAGGCATTAAATCTCTGATCTGATGTGCATGCAACTCTTTGTTAGCATTATATCTACGACTTACCATGAATGATACAATAAACATATCTTGGGTTAACGTTAAAACTATCTTTGTAGTATACATTAAGAATTCACTAAAAGGATTTGGCGTGAACCCAGTCAACTATACAGTAAATTGATCTGAATTGAACCTAACTCTCTCTGGCATTGTTTAGGTATTATCTCAGCAGTCATTGAACCATCTATGGTGAAACCTAAAACTATATGTGACATGGATTGAAACCATAAACAAAACTGATATGTAATGAATAATAAATTTATATTCCTTATGGTGGGTTTTGAAATTTTGGGACGAATATATGTTAGGGAGTATTAGGTGAATGGAATATGCGGTGCATAAATGTATATGTTTATTTTCTTATTTCACCTACTCAAAACATATCACATTTACACATTTTATATTTAAATAATAAGTTACCATTATTAAAAATAACATTTATATTTAATATAAATAACAATATTTATATAATAATTTCCCATTATTAATGAGAACATTTATATTTCCTATCTTGTTATTTATAGTTCACAAAATGTCATGTTATGATGGACACGTGATCATTAATTTTACGTTTAAATAATATTTCAAATATGATAGAGACACTTGAATTTTTTAATGAAGTTGAAAGAACATCATATTTCATCTTTTGCTTGTTCTAAATTATTTTCAAGTTTATGTTTCTTTATGTTCAAAGTCCCTTCTAAGTCTATGTTGCATTATTATTATGGATTTAAATAGCATTCACACTTTAACCTAATTCCCATTGCTATTTATTTAATCATTTAACAATAAATATACATTAGTTTTTGTATTTTTAATCACAACTAAATTTTATCAATTATAACATAAACAAGGCAGAAAATATTTAGAAAGTAGTTTTAGAGTACCTTTATCTATAGAAAAAATACTCATTCTCTCTTTTGTTGTCTTGCTCACTCTACCCTTTGCACTTGTCCTCCATCCTCTCCATATGCTTGCAGAGAGGCTCAAAGCAAAAATAAATGAGGGAAACAACACTCTGAACACACAAAAAAGACATTGAAAATGAATTATTGAAAAATTTCATTTTTTGTTAATCTAATCATAATAACACCATAAATAAGCACAAGCATTATATCGTGTATACCTTGTAAAATATTATTCTGCCTTTTGCACACAGTGCTATGCAATTTCTTTATATAGTAGAAGAAAAGCTGGAAACAAAAAATCATTAAGTAAACCAACAACAAAAATATTGAAAATGAATTATTTACAAATTGAATTTTTGTTAATCCAATCATAATAACACAACAAATAAGAACAAGCATTGTACCCTATATACCTCTCAAAATATTTTTCCGCCTTTTGCACAGGGTGATATGCAAGTTCTTTATATAGTAGAAGAAAAGATGGAAACAAAAAATCATTAAACAAACTAACGAAATTAATGCTAAAGGTATAGAATTAATTAAAATAACTATAAAAAAAACCAAAGAATAAAATTTGACAATTGTTGTCGATATAAGGGAATCAAATTTCCTTCACCTCATACATCCAATTAGAAGAAGAATGGACATTGTGTTGGCCAGCTTGCTTCAGCGATTGAACAACCCAAAAATACTTTAGCTTTAGGAATTTTCCCTCGGTGCTATGTTTAGGATCTTCTTTTGTCATGCTCTCAGAAGTTTATCTCACACCGACACTAGACATAAATAAATAATAGCTCTTGCCTCCTACGCTAACCAACTCACGTGAGGAAAAAAATTATGAAAAAATAAATACTTGCCCGAATGTCATATGGTGAAATGAATTGATTGTTGATGAATCAACAAAATCTATTATAACGAATTGTTCCTTCGTTGCAACCTCTATCTCTTTAAATTTTTCCCCTACCCTTGTCGCTTAAATGACCACAAATTTGCACTCAAGTGTTTCTCAACCTATTGCTCGAGGTTCCGAATAAAAAGTAAATGCTTCTTTGCATCGCTTAATTTTCACAATATGACATGTTATCCTCTTCTTCGAATCACTTCCAATCTCTATCTAATATCCATCCATATTTTTATGATCCCATCGAGCCCTGGTTGGAAGAAAATCTCCAAGAGAGGGTGAATGTAAATAAGTTACTTCTTGTACATACATCAACAATAGTTGTACATAATGTTTTCAGATTTATTTATGTTGGTTTAAATAGATTTATACTTTTGTTATTAATATTTGATGTATATATTCATGCAGAAAATACGATGCTTGAATGGCTTCATTAAAAGCACGATTTCACTTAGTCTTAGTTTACGTTTTAGGTTAGGATTAGGACTAGTTTAGAAATCAGATTAAATTGAATAAGAAGATAGTTTTGAAATTTGATTAATACATGGGAGAAAATGAAGATTCATAAGGTAAAATTATGATTGAATTCTTCCATGTACACATTTATATATTCATCTTCATCTAGTTTGAGCTTTATTTCATCTTTCCTTTTCTCTTTTAATCATTATTTCTTTCTTATATTTTGTTGCTCTTCTTGCAGGTTCCCATGGATTTGATTTGTAGATTCCATTTTGCTAACAACTAACATTTCGGAAGAAAAATCATCATATAACATTAGGTATTTTTCTCTTTTCTAATTCTGTGTGCATTTTGAAATTGATTGTCAATCTTATTCTTAAAATTGAATCAATAAAGACTCGCAAACTACCTTAAAACAAGAATTGCAAAAAGTAAGAAATCCCATGTCAAAGAATACAACAATAACTTAAATCAATACCTATGCTTTGAAATAAAAGAGCTTTATTAAAAAATCATCAAACAAGATAAAATCAACATAATCTCACGTTTATGTTAATCCTCTATTTATCTTGTAAGATGTATCTCAAGGTTTGTTTTCTTGATTGCCTTCTTTCTAATTTGACAAGAATTTTAGGCTTAGCTGGATTGCCTTTTCATTTCATTTCACAATAAAATGGAATAATGTTTTCTCTTTCATCTTAATGTAATCATTGGGTGAGTCATTTTTATGCTCCAATTTATATTAATAGAATCTAATATCTAAGGATCACTTCAATGAATATGATTTCATTTGTGTTCATTTTAAGCTTTCCTATCCAAGTAGAGTCCTTGGTTTTTTGTTCTTTAAGTTTAAATCTTTCCATTATTTGTTAATGAATTATCTTTAACCTCTATCTTTAAAGAAATTAAAACACATTTAACAATAGTTACCTAAGGTCATGAGTTCTTTTGGTGAACAAGTTTAGGCAGCTGAATAGTAGTCAGCTTAAAGCTTTTTATGACATCCCTTGCTCTTACACTAGGGGAGTTTTTAGGTCTAAAATGGGCATCCTAAGAAAAATGTACGACTAAAATAAACTTTATAAGAACTAATAGGATTTAAGATGATGATGTCAACCATGAGGGATGATTCATCATTTTTGGAGTAAAAAGGTACAAAGATTAAAAAAAATAAAATAATAAAACTATTTTTTCAATTCGTATTTTCAACTTATTTCCTTAATTTTTTACTCAAATTTCAAGCAAGAGTACTCATTGGATGCAAAATTTAATTACTCATCTAAGGAGTACACAAGTTACATACTTTCGATGGACCTTACTAAACGAAAAAGAGAAATACATGAAAAACATTATTACAATCATTTTTTTAATGTATTTCTCGTTTTTCATGTACCAGGGTCCATTCAAAGTATGCAAATTCTTCATCCAACGAGTGTTTCCACTTGAAATTTGAATAAACCCATATGGAGATAAATTGAAAATATGAGTTGAAAAAATAGTTTTGTCTTTCTTCCCTTTAAAATTTGATAATGTAATCTAATCTTATTTTATTATTTCCGTTGTTATTTTATAATTTCTTTAGAGGCCCATTTTAGACTTCAAAAATCCCCTAATGAGGAGGATTATGTCACCCCATCTATTAAGTAATCTCTATGAGATTAACAGTAACTATAGTTAAACATAAAAACAAAAATGGTCAATTAAAGGATAGGAGATCTCATCGTGAGCCAATTTGTTGAAAATAACAATAAGAAATGATAAAAATAGGATGCATAAATTCTAGTTTAATTTATCCTTGAATTAGACTGAGAATTAAAATCGAATTTTATTCTCATAGCAACTTGTAATAGTTAACTAGAGTGTGTTGACTTAGTTAACTTAGGAATTTTGAGTTGGAAGTCTTTCTGACATCATGTATATGTTCTCCCTATATTATAGGGTTCCATGATGAGTTAAGTATGAGTGGTAATTAGTTAACTCAGTTTATTGAGTTAATTCTAGTTAAATTAGTTCCAAACTATTTGAGGAACTAATAGTGAGTTAACAGTCAGTTGATGCAGTAGTGCACTCAACTAGTGCTACTCTAGTTAACTTAATATTCTGTCATCATAAACTCATGCACGTTGATTCTGAGAAAGACCCAGTTGGGACTAGAGGGCAGAGACGATGTACTATTTGTTTTAGATTTTTTTGAGTTGCACTGATAGTGCATGCATTCAAGAACTGAGGAATTTCCCTTTAAATACGGGCTAATTCTCTTAGGAATTTTGCAAAGAATTAGAAGCTTCATGGCTTGGAAATTTGGCTATGTATTGGCCAAAGGAAATCATCAAGTGGAGGATAGGAAATACTTGTGCAAGTTAAGATGAAGGTTGAACATATCATATTGTATTCATCCAAATTGTTTGACCAAGGGCACATGGAAATAGGGGCTTCAAGAGTAGTAGAAGAGGCTAAGGTTTGGCTTGAGCTTGCTTGTGAGCTGGGAGATTGATTATACTAAGTGTTGGGATTGTTCTTGTGAGAACAAGAATTGTATTATCATCTTGGATTTGTAATTAATGAAATATAGATAGTGGGGTTTTAAGCTGTGGCTTTCCTTCGGATACTTATTGTGTTATGTGCCATTGATTTGTCTTCCTCTTGTCGATTATTGTTTTTCTCAATATTTATGTGCTTCCGTTGTAAAGAGTTGAAGTAGATTCTTGTTTCTTATTTTAGTAGATTACATGAACTTTTGAATCTATGAGAAAATATACATGGTATCAGAACTTGATTTGTAGAAATTTTCTACATGGTATCGGAGTTGAGAACATTATACTAGAGAAGATTTCAAAGTTTTGAGTTTTGGGCTGCGAATTTGCAGAGCATATCTGAAATTTTTTGTGTAATTTATTTTTTTAATAGAAGATTTGGATTCTTTGCTAAAAAATACCCAAATTCAAAAAAGATCGGCCGAATTGGAGTTCGAATGTGGGAGATATGGTTGATTTAAAATATACTCTTTTTCTAGAAAATTTCATGACAGTGGAACAAATGAAACAGATTGGTGTGCTAGCCAAGAACCTATATGCTCTTGATGTTCAAAATGCATGTAAAGCCTTGAGGAGCAAGGCAAAGATTATAGACTTGGTGGTTGAAGGGGAGAGTAAAATACCTCTCAACATGTAGCCCCAGAAGAAGCCTCAAAAGAAACTTCAAGTTATGGAGCAACCACAACTAGAGAAGCTAAGAGGAGACCAAGTAGAGGTGTCCACTCATGAAAAGACATCAAAGAGGGGGGGTTTTCGAGCCAAGTGGATAGAGGGATCACATGCAGTCATACCTCTAGGTGTGAGGTGGGGCGATGTGAAGTGATAGTCCCAAGAGGGCTAAAATTGAGCAGGGTCCATTGAGTGGTTTTATTTCATGGATCATACGTTGCTATGGGAGCCCAAAGCATATATTAGCAGGTGGAATTAACGAAATTGATGCAATCATAGATCAAACTGATAAAGGCTAGAGTAGTGAGATACTGAAGAGTATAAAGAAGGTTGACAACATTGCAGAAAGGCAAAGTCAACATAAGCGCAGAGTTTTCAGTTGACAAAGGCAATAGCAGCCAAAGACTTTGATGACAAAGGCATCATTCTGAGTGAGTTTGGATGTTTTTTTTTTTTTTTTTTTTTTTTTTTTTTTTTTTTTTTTTTTTTTTTTTTTTTTTTTTTTTTTTTTTTTTTTTTTTTTTTTATTTTTAATAGTTTTTTTATTTATTACATGCAGAACATTCCAAAGGTTCAGGATCGGGATCGCGCTGAATTCCATTCTTTTTGAGTGTGAGTGTTGAAAATAGCAACATGAAATGATAAAAATAGAATCTAGAAATTCCAGTTTACTGAGAATTAAAATCAAATTTTATTCTCATAGAAATTTATAATAGTTAACTAGTGTGAGTTGACTTAGTTAACTTAGGAATTTCGAGCTGGAAGTCTTTCTGAAGTCATGTATGTGTTCTCCCTATATTATAGCAGTCTAGGATGAGTTAAGTATGGGTGGTAATTAGTTAACTCAGTTTATTGAGCTAAGTCCAGTTAAATTAGTTCCAAATTGTTTTGGGAACTAATAATGAGTTAATAGTTAATTGATGCGTTAGTTCACTCAACTAGTGCTACTCTAGTTAACTGAATATTCCCTCATCAGAAACTCATGCATGTCGATTATGAGAAAGACCCAGTTGAGACTAGACTGCAGGGATAATGTACTATTTGTTTTATATTGTTTTAAGTTGCACTGATAGTGCATGCATTCAGGAACTGAGGAATTTCCCTTTAAATACAAGCTAATTCTCTCAGGAATTATGCAAAGAATTAGAAGCTTGATGGCTTGGAAATTTGTCTAAGTATTGGCCAAAGGAAGTCATAAGGTAGAGGATAGGAAATACTTGTGTAGGTTAAGCTCAAGGTTTAGTAGAGCATATTGTATTCATCCAAATTACTTGACCAAGGGCGCAAGGAAATAGGGGCTTGGAGAGCAGCAAAAGAGGCTAAGGTTTGGCTTGAATTTGCTTGTGAGATGGGAGATTGATCATACTGAGTGTTGGGATTGTTCTTGTGGGAACAAGCATTGTATTATCATCTTAGGTTTCTGCTTAATGCAATATAGATAGTGGGTTTTTGAGCTGTGGCTTTCCCTGGATAATTATTGTGTTATGTGTTTTTGATTTGACTTCATCTTGTTGATTATTGTTTTGATCGATATTTATGTTCTTCCCTGTAAAGGGTAGAAGTAGATTCTTATCTCTTGTTTTAGTAGATTACATGAGCTTGTGAATCTACAGGAAATTATACACAACCTATCATTATCATAAGTTCTAACATTGTGAGATTACCATTATTGGTCACCAAGCTAAGGTAATGAATTTCGACCACAAGGTTGAGAGACAAGAGGTCTCATCACGAACCGGCTTGTTCACCATGTTAGATCTTGTTAATGGAATTGTCTTTAGTTGGTTACCAAGCCAGGACAATGTTCTTCAATTGACATTGAAATAAGTTTAAGATGATCTTTTGCAACTATGCATTTATTCCTAGTAGATGGGACACTCGCATTTAAAATGGATAAAAGGAATCCATGTCGAGGCTATAGATGTATTCTAGCAACAGTGGCCATGCCTATGGTATGGAGGTTATATTAATAATATGTTTTCTTGATTAGCTTGTTTACTTGAAAACTGATGCCCGACTAAGTTGATTGCTCTACATATAAATTTAGTGAAACATTGAATTGATGGGGTAATTTTTTACAAATTCATGACCGATAATGGTATATCTATTTATCTGATAGCATATAATAGGGACAAAATGGTTAGGATATCTAAATTTGAGCGTTTCAATTTGTCTAATTATAATTTATTCATTTTTAAACTATGTTTTCATAACTTTACAACAGAGTTAATTGCTTCTCCCAAGTGCATCGTCATTATTGTAGTGAAAACAGAACACCACCATTTTATTCTATTATAATACACATGGGGAACCTTTTGGTAGTGCATGTAGACTTTGAGTGTCATTGCTTCATTTCAAATCTAATTTTCTTTTTATTTACACATTTTTTATTTTTATAGTTTGCCTAAATTTGATTATGTTTGTTTGTTAATAAGCTTTGTAAATAAGTTTTTGTTTTAAACATCTTAATTAATTAAATTACTAAATAAAATAGCCCCCGAGACCAAATGTGTGCATAAGCTTTAAACCTTAATCATTAAACAATGTGGCATATTGGTTAAATATATATATCAGATATTTTGGGCATTGAGACTTTGATAGTAGAAGAATCATTGTGGAAATCCCTAATACCCAAAGTCCGATCCATCATATTAATGTGGATATTTTCAATAAACGTATATTTTAAAGTGGTTAGTCCATAAAACATATGATAATCAACTGCTAGAGTGAAGGACCCACATTCCACATCATTGTCTTCACTCTCGCATATCGGAGGTAATGAATATCAGGGATTTCCTTTTGTGACACATTTTAAAAACTTCGATAACATCATTCGTCGATACTTTGATATGGTTCCTCATCGATATTCCACTATGCTAATCTTTCAATATGTCAATCCACTGACATGTCGATACACCTTACCTCTATCCATATCTGAACTTCCTATCTGTTGTCACTCTTTTCAACCCCCGATATCAAATCTCTCATGCAAAACCTCTGATATATTCGCCACAATAAAACTATTGAAAGGAGTTGAATGTGATATCATAGCCACCCAATATCACAACTGTTTCGTTTTGTCTCATTTTAAAAAGTTTTAATGAGCTTACCTCTAATACCACTCATCTCTTATCGTGTATAAATAAAAGCCACTTAATTAATTTTAAACTGTCTCTTGACATAAGTATAGTTTAACGCATTTTTTAAGTTTAATCTATGTTTTCACTATTTTAATAAAAAATCCAAGTACTTACCATTGACTATGTTCCCTGTTTGACAGAGAGGCTTTTAGAGCTAAAGAAGAAATAGATACAGCCAAAGAAACTCCTCCAGGTGGCCCAAAGAGAACTTAAAATGAAAATGGGTGGTTCAAGTAGTTACTAAATGATCACCATGCCTATGAATTCCACCTGTTAGTGCAAAGGAAATTGTGCAATCTTATCAGAGTGCTAACCAAACTAGGTGATCTTCTGAAAAATATTTAACTGTGGCAATCTATATTCTTCTAGAAAGTTCCAACTGCATAAAAACGATCCCATTCATGTACTTTTATTACTCTATTTTTGAGAAAATCGGGGATACTGTTAGCTCTGTAAATATTTTATAAATACCCCTCAATTTGATGCAAAGTTGAAGGTCGTGATCCACTCAAGGGGGATTCTCTATAGTTGTTTTATTTGTGAAATGGCATTATTGTTATGTACAGAAAGATTGATTATAGAGAAAACAAAGGGTTTCTGGCTCTATTCTCATTGCTTAGCACTATTGCAGGCAATGTGATTATGGGTCTGAGTTACTCCAGAACTGCATATTTTGTAATAAGCTTTGGCATTGTTTAATAAATTTCCATTCTTGTGTACTATTACTGGAATGATGAATTTTCATATATTTGTCAAAGTTTTATAATTTGTTTTGATATACATCCTAAGTAGTATGTTTCTTTGATCTCTAACACTACTATTGAGTCATATTATGATACGTTACTGAAGTATCGCGAGAGCTATCTCCAAGAGGCAAAATGAGATCGAAATGTGGTGAATGGTAACTATTTATTATTCATTTACAAGTGTATTTTTCTTTTATGTGTATTAATTGAAATGAACTATTTTTTTTATTAATATAAATTTTATAATGAATTATGTTTAATATGAATTCAAGCTTATAGGTGAATTTACCTTAATAAATATTTATTAAAGTAGATTCATTTACATAGTTGTTTTAATCTTTTATGAGTTTACAAATTATTTTGGAATTCATAATCGAATATTAATTCTAGATTCATTTATAAAACAGTCATTTCCCCTGTTTTATTTAATTTGATTTTAAATTAAGAGAGGATTATCCCATTCTAGTTCGATATATGTTTTTCATGTTTTAGATTAGTTATGCATTTACATCTTAGTTTGCATCAAGTCCTCTCTTAAATAGAAATAAAATAAATCATTTAATTGTGGTTTAATTAGCCTTTTTAAATCGATCAAACCTTTGTGTCGATTTACTTTTTTAACCCACATCTTAAAGATTGATGCAAAAAAATGTAACATGATGTAAAATAGGTGTAAATAGATTAATTATTAGTTTACTTTATATTCATTTTAGATTAGATTAGATTAATAGTCGAAACCACTAGACTCAATGGATAAGGAACTTCTTTAAGTTCCTAACCTGGTAGTCTCCCCTAATGTTAAAAAAAGACATTTTTGTCAATGAACATGATGGCAAGCATTGTATGTTAAAGTGATTTTTATATACACATCATATCAAATGAAAAAATCAATAAAAACATTAAGAAAATCAAATTAAAAACGATAAATATAAATAATTATTACCCAATAATGTTGATGATTATTGATGCTAGGCATAAATTTTATAATTTATTATACTTATTAACGCTAAGCATAAATTTTAAACTGATTGTTAAGCAGGAAATGGAATGAAAAAATGAATAAAAACATTAATCACAGGAAATGGAATGAAAAATTGAATAAAAACATCCAGAGGAGTTCAAATACCAATAATAAAAAAATCACAAGAATTCAAAAATCCTGTGGATATTTAGCCATTTTGAATGTGAAAATGGATTGACCGGACGAGTCTTACATATTATGTTTCAAACTCTATTGTTCATTTTGGTAAGTGCTAATTGTTTGATCTGACACTCTTACCAGTCAATATGGATTTCCATGTTTTCCGAGGTTTGACCCTAAACCTCAAAGTTGGCCATTTTGACTTTGAAAATGGATTGACCGGACGAGTCTTACGTATTATGTTTCAAACTCTCTTGTTCATTTTGGTGAGTGCTAATTGTTTGATATGACACTCTTACGAGTCAATATGGATTTCCATGTTTTCCGAGGTTTGACCGTAAACCTCAAAGTTGGCCATTTTGACTTTGGAAATGGATTGACGGGACGAGTCTTACATATTATGTTTCAAACTCTCTTGTTCATTTTGGTCAGCGATAATTGTTTGATATGACACTCTTACCAGTGAATATGGGTTTCCATTTTTTCCGAGGTTTGACCGTAAACCTCAAAGGCATTACTATACTAATTATTTAAATTTCACTAAGCATATATGTATTTCTGTGATATTTGGTTTTGTAAGATTAAATATAGATTTTGTTAATAGAATACAAGTGAGACTACTGTAAATTGATTTTAAATATCAAAAATCTATAAATTGAAATTGGTAATGAAACTTGTTTTTATATTACTGGTATGTTTTTATACTACCAGAGAAAATCAACAAACATAACGACCAAATAATTGTGAAAAACACCAATGAGACAAGCCTCCACTGATTGTGAAAAACAACAGTGAGACAAGCCTCCACTAGATTCGTAGATCGGGAAATGCGTGGACTGGGGAGAATATTTTGGATGGTATACACAGAATTCAAGAAGCCACACCCCGTCAGACGTTCGAAACTGCTGTCCTTCACGAAACTGAATGTCAATGTCAACGGGTGCAAGTTGCAACCATTGTCATATTTCACAACGAAGAGGCTGGTGACCCGTAAATTTATTTAATTCCATTGTCTTATTCTTTTAAAAAACACACGACACTAAAGGCGAAGTGGCTTGGCTTTGCTTTCGTCGAAAGTTGCACAAATTCAGAATGAAACATAGCCTCTCGCTATGATGTATCACCAATAAATAAAATAATCAATCTCCAGCCTAGGAGTGTATTTAAAATTTAATTCGCCCGCAAATTCTCTGACGTTGAACGGGACTTTTTGTGTGCCAGTGTATTTTAAATATAATTTTCACACAAATTCTCTAACTTTGGACTCAACTTTGTGTGCCTCGCAATTTGAGTTAGATTTTCAAGTCTATGTTGGAATTGGCATGGGAGGATTTCTGTTTTTTTAAAATAAGTTCCGTTCCTCTCTTTGAAATATGAGAAATTATAGAATGGTAAGATTTAATGGTTATGGGAAGAATGATATCAAGGGATTATCAACAGATTTTTAGTTTTAAAAGAGACAAGTGTAAAATTTCAAAATATAATTTATTGTTAAAAAATTTTAAATCACTAGGAACATTAAGGTCTACATTTTTCATTTATTTTAATCTTAATCTTAATCGTAAATAGGCAAGTTTGCACATATCTTGTGATTAATTAAAAATATGTATAGATGAGAGCTATTCCAAACATAATTTCTTCAGAGTTACTCCAAACACAATTTCTTCAGTTAATTTTTTTATAGCCAAATGGATTAAACAATCAATCGTTTCTATTGTCTCTATTTATCAATTCATTTAAATAAAATACTTACCATGTTTCCGGTTTTGTTTCAAATGAAGCATCCAGTATATTTTATTTATTTGACAACAGTATAAGTTGGGCTGGAGCTAACCAGCCATATATTGGGTATTTAATGCCCTCAGAGCAGCACGCCACTTAGCCCGATAACACAGGAGCGGGCAAATATTATTTAATGCCGAATTTGCCCGCTCCCGTGTTATCGCGTTAAGTCGCGTGCTGCTCTGAGGGCATTAAATACCCAATATATGGCTGGTTAGCTCTTTCCATATAAGTTGCAGGAAATTTGTTTGAGCCTATGGCTAGAACTGAAAACTCTAATTGTGGAGTGTGTTATTTTGGCGTGTATGGAATGTGCATATCAAAGTACACTTTTGATCAAACTTAAATCCTCCGAACAAGTTCATCTGAAAGAGATATTAATTATTTATGAATTCAATTTAAATACAATACATAATATGCTTTCTGTTTTGGTTTAAATGACGCACTGGTTATTTATGTGATAAGAATATAAGATACTTGGACTGCGTTTGCATTAAGGCATTCAGATCAACTCTCAACAAACACTTCATAATTGGCATTTTGTTGTTTGTGGTCTAGGGTTTGCAAAGAATTCATAACCGTCGTGATCACTTCACAATGGGAAATGTCACTTTCAGCCATTAAAGCTTACTAGGTTATAATTTTTTATATTTTAAAAGAATGGAAATTGTTAATATTAATAATAAAATTAATAATTATAATATTAATAATAATAATTATTATTAATATTAATATTAATATTAATATTGATACTAAATATTTACATTAATATGTTTGATATACATTATATATCAACTATATTTATTTATGTAGTTGTGCTAATTATCTATATTTATATGGAACAAGTTTTAGGATGACCAAGAAACTTCCATTTTATTTAAGTAAAAATTGATTTAGCTTTATGGTTCTCCTTACAGTGAAACAATAAATACACTCTCATTTTGTGAAATATTAAATGTTCAAAATACTATTTATTTATATATGCAAAATGGATGACTTTAAATTTATTTATACATTTACAAATATATTTTGAATAATTAATAAATAACAATAAATAACTTTTTTAATTTTTTTAATTAAAAAATATAAAATAATTAGTCAAAAGATTTTAGTTTGAGTGTTTTGGTGAAGAATTGGTTTCCCAGTTACATAAGTTCAAGTTTTTGGAGACATTTTGTATCCTAACCATTAGCAACATTTATAAAAAGTTGTATCTAATATTATAAGGGTAGTGGAACTATCAAAGCTAGAGATCATTTGTCAATTCTCATTACTCTCTCTCTCTCTCTCTCTCTCTCTCTCTCTCTATATATATATATATATATATAGTGAGTGAGAGAGAGAGAGAAACTTTTCCATATCTCTTTCTACATATATATTTCATTACTTATTCATAAGTATAGTTTTTTATTTATCAAACCCATAAATTTCTAAATCCACCATAGCTACCATCAACTATAAATTATATTTATTCATTCCACTATCTATTTTTAAGGGGATAGATGTGTCATTTTTGGAATAAGGTCCATAGCATTTTAATTTAATTATAAAAAATTATTAGATGGATGGTAGGGAATTAACCTCCATGAAATATTGTAGGATATTCTTATGATGATGCTTATCTTTTAAGGATTGAGACCCTTATTGCCCCTTAACCCAAACAATCATGATATTTACCATAACTCTTTTATGTGTTATGGAAATCATATAAATGTTTCTTCTAATCCACTCAAAGGTCATAGATCCTTGAGAGATGACATGTGTGGGGTTTTATGCCTTAATCATCGTGACTGAACTTAGGAAGCTTCATTTTGAGCATAAGGCCTATTTTTTATCCCCTTAAAGAGTATAAGATGCAATTTTGTGGAAAACGTGATGGTGCCAAAGTTGCCCCACAAACACTGAAAAACATGATAGTAGTGTCAAAGATTCTCGTATAGGCCTTTTACGTGTAAAACATTTACTTTGGGCCAAAGACCTTTATTTTTCTCACCTCTTCATGGTATATTCCTTAGGATACATTCATTTTTTTGATAATATTCAGAGCTGGTGATATTATGCAAAACATGCTAAGTACACTAAAAATACCCTATAGAAGTCCAAAAGAGAGTAATGTCGCAAAAGTCTCCATTAAAGACTAGACATCCCTTATAGAGGAACTTCATGGTGCTTTCACATTTTGATCATAGACATTAGACCTAAGAAGATTTATTTAATTCTTAATTCCCTAGTTTTCCTTGTGCAACCATGATAGGGGCCATGAGAATCATTCTTATTGTAGAAAATATATTGATGGTTCCTATATTTCTAGTTGACCACCTTACTCATGGTCATTGAGAATGAGAAAGTTGTAATTAGGACATATTTCCATTTTCTTACTCTGTTGGCCATGTTCAATGTCTTGATGCCCATTCTTATTGTGTAAAAGATACTAACAATATCAATATTCCTAGTTGTTCATGGCTTTCCAGAATGAGAATGATTTTTTTCGTCAGTGCAACTTATATTTTTCTCCCCTTACCATGGTGAAAGTCTTGCTATCAATTATTAACATGTAAAACTAACTAAAAAATTTCCATATTCCTAGTAAATGGTCTTATCATTTCTATTGAGCATGTGAAATTGTTTCTTATAACATTGGGCATTTTTCGTCCTCCTTGAATTGCCATTTGGAGGCCATATATTTCTTAGGGAGGATTTGTGTAGTGGTTTGAGTCCTTTCCCATAACCATTGAGATCAAGAAGGTTCATTTTTGGCATAATGCACTTATTTTCATCATCTAGCCATTATCCCCAAGATGCATTTTTATTGTGAAAAACATACAAATAACACCAAACATCCCCCATGGAATCCAAAATAAATTAATTCTACTAAACCACCCCTATAAGCCTACAAATTCCTAGAGACAATTTGTTTAGTGGTTCAAGACCTTGTTCATTGCTATGCAATTAAAGAAGCTTCAATTTGGACCTAAGGCCCTTGTTTTCCTTCCATTGCTATGATAAACGCCTGAAAACCACTTTTATTGTGCAAGCAACCTAATGGCACCAAATATCCCTCTAACATTCCCAAATCATACTCATAGTGGGAAATATCCCTCTAGAGGAAACAAACACCTAGTGGGGATCTTTATGGTGGTTTGAGGCTTTATTCATTTTATTTCGATTGGGATACTTTGTTTTTGGCATAAAACCCTTTCTCTCCTCCCCTAACCATGGAATTGGCCTTGAGAATCATTATTATTTTTAAATACATATTAGTGATTCCAAGGATCAAGCAAAAGGTACCAAAATATACTAATGATGCTATAGGTAAAGAGTTAATGATACTACAGGAACAAACACTTGATAATGAAATTGTCCCATTTAGATGTTGGTATTGTCATGAATATGGATATATTTTTAGAGACTTTGCTATGATGGTGAAATATTTAACAACATATCAATCAATTGATAAAGAGAAAGAGGGTTTTCAAAAATTTCCCTAAAGGAAAAGGAATGTGAGGATCCAAGAGTCTAAAAGTTTGTTCAACCCTAGGTTTGAAATCAATTTCACATTTCTCTCCTCTGCATATAACCAATAATTTACCCAATCAATTGCAAAAGGTATTGCCAAATATTGTTCTGGCCCCCAATAGTGTTAATTTTTTCAACTACGGTAAAATTCCACCTTGGATAGATCAAAGGACCAACCTAATGATTGCATTAGATTCCTCTTTTCAAGAGGACCAAAATCAACCTAAATATTACCCAAATTGGTTAAGAGGAAGTTGAGTTATGGCATACATTATGTAATGGGTTTTCTCTAACTGCATGAGTAATTTCTTAGGTCAATCTTAACCCCAAGTAAACCCTCAAGAAATACTATAAAAGGGAAAATCCTCAAGCTCATTTCGATACACTTAATCAATACATGTTTTGTTCTTCTATTTTATATTGGCTTGCACAGGATCATTCACAAAACCTCATATTAGGTCTAAAAGTATAGGTGTAACGTTCACTCTGGGTTTCGGTAATCTAGATCTCAGTCCTTGTCATAGATCAATTTTTTTTTTGTCCACGGTCACAACCACAAAATAGTCAAGAGAGTGACTTTGGCTCTCTGGTCACTCGAACATAGTTCAGAGGGAGTGACTCTGAGTTTTGAAGGGCTTAGTCCCTGGTCGCTCGCACTAGGAAGCCCTAGGAGTGACTCTAATAGTACGGCCGTTGGCATAGCTTAGCTAAAGAGTGACTTTGGCCCTTTTGTCCACTCACACAGCTCCTTAAGGGTGGGAATGTAAGTTTTTGCAATTTGACGCTGAGGTCGTATGCATAGTGACCTCCTCAGACTGACTGTGCAGCTACAGTCGCATGCATATTTTCATCATGAGAGCGACCCTATAGATTAAGTCACCCGCAAATAATGTTTATGAGGGTGACCTAGTCCAGATCTAAGCTTTCGGCATCTTTGCTTTAGTTATCTTCAGTGATCCATTAGATCTGAGCTTCTCTGGTGTCATTACATATCTGTAGATCTGTTGATTTGATTCGTTGGCTTCAGCTACAAACATATGTATTGGGATCATTGACAGTGACAAATATACTCAACAGTATTCGGCACAGTGACAAGAGTACACAGCAGTATTCGACACAGTGACAACAGTATAGAGTAGTTGACATCAATTTGTGACAAAAATTTATAGTCATCAGTATGAGGGTTCTAATTCTTAGCATGATTAGATGTGTTTCATAGATATCATTATTGTTTTCTTGCATAGATAAAGTGATGGATCATTGTACTCTCTTTTGCTACATCATTTGATGACAATCTAAGAAGAAGACAATTTGCAAGGGTTTTCCCCATAGTGTGTTTTGGCTTGGTCTCCAACCAATCCTCATTTCTCTATGTGTGTGCATGCTTTCTTCTAGTGTTCCTTTTATATTCCGTTGCATTGATGATGATGATGATGTTGTCTCTTTCTATGCTACTGCACATGTTCATGTATAATAGTGTACATCTGAATAATCAAATGACAATATGGGGTGAACTTAAATTATTAATGGTGAATTTCAACTATCATGGTAAAGAACAATGTGACCTTAAGGAAAATTAACATGGTATCGTAGCTAGGCTGAAGAAAAGCAATGGAGATCACCCTAATGATGACACCATTGATGGAAGCAAGAAGAGGATGGTAGAGACCTATAAGAATTGTAGGGTTTGAATAAAACCCTAGGCATCCTAATGATTACGGTTTGATGTATTATATGAGGTTAGGGTTGGAGAGAAAATCCTAGTGTATGGAAAATTCTCGAGATTTGATGTATGAAACTCGAGCATGATCTATGTCAAGATTCTCAACCAGTCGTGGAAGATTTGATGAAGTTCTAGATGGGATATCATTATTAGATATGGTTTGATACTTGAAGACAACATTAGTATATGGACCATGAACATTGAAGATTGATTCAGGAGGGAGGGGATCACCTCTCATTGAAGCTAAGTATTTCTTGACTTATGGTGCTTCTTACTTATAGATCTAATGATTATGTTTATTGCTACATATGTATTTGAGTATATGGATGTTTCTAACATCCATGATGAGATGTTATGAATAGGTCCTTCTTGACGATCCTTTTGAGATGCAGATCTGGAAAGAGGTAAAGAGGTACTTGATGAAAAGATGACAAAGTACTTTAAGCAGCATATGACTAATGAATCGATGCTCTGGTATTTGAATACTACAAGGCATTCATGGTATGTTTTGTTTCATATATTGACTTGGTAAGCCCAAAGGGTGGATGAGAATGCATCTTTCTTTATTGGCTCATACATGTATATGAAAGTGGCTTGGATCTATGCACCTAGTATTGAACAATTTGATTTCATTGAATTCAATGAGGCTATCTAATGTTGATACTTTGATACACTTGATGTTTGGCTAACATCTATGATCTATTTATTGGATATCTTGATCCTAAAGAAGAGTATCACCTTGGCTCTAGAAAATGATACTCTTGAGACTCGTCGTGATGGATTTCATATAGAAGGATAGTTCATTGACTCCTATACATGTGTCTACTAGTAATGCTTGTAAAAGGAATGATGAGATCATATGGAAAGAGTGATTAACACTATTTTTGTTTTTGAATGACCTAATATGATTTCATTTGTCCTAAACTATGTGTGAGAGTTATAAGTGTAAGATTGATATTCGATATCTCTTACTACTTTGTCTTGATAGAATATGGTTAAACTAGATGTAGTAACCTTATGTAGTGACTTGATAGAAAGGTTTATTGTGTTCATAATATTTGAGATATATCTATTGCTTTTATTCTAAGCCTTTGATGAAATATTGATGCCATGATGTTGATAACCATGTGTTTATGATCTAACATATATGGTGTTGCATGACTCTAATAGAGATAGTTTTCTTACATGAATTAAGATGAATGATGCAGATCCCTGGTTAGAGGGAAAATCACTACTCAAGATTCTTACCCTTATTAGTATTTGTGTTATATGTTGCTGAAGTATGATTTATGTGCATCTGACAGTATTGATCTATAGCATGGTCTTAGATATGAAGTCTGTATAGAAATTAGGGTTTTTTCTCTAGTCTCAGTCACAGATCTAGGATATCTCATCCCCCATCACACTCATGCTAAGGTCTATAGAGTGTCCAGGTAGCTAAAGCCACTCCCATGCTAACCTTAAGAGACAGACCAGAGGTTTGAGTGTTGTTGACCATCATTTGAAGCTTCTTGAGGTTTTCTGAACTCTGAATGATGATGTCCCTTACATATTCTTCCACTATTAACTGATTTTTAAAGTTGTTGAGTTAAATTGTTGATCATATAATGAAGTATTGTACTTGAAATCAGATGGTCACCTTAAATATATTAGGACCAAAGATGTATTGCAGATAACAACAAGATCTGCTAACAGGAAAAGGTTGAATGTTTTCCATAACATGAACATGCAGACTGAATTTGTGTTTGCAGGTGGTCGGGACATAAAGATTGATATGTCGTTATGTCTGTGCTACAAGACGTTGGCATGATTTGGAATTACTGGTATATATGAAAAGTGTTTTGTCATGATGCTTGATAATAACTTTGAATTGATTATTGAAACGGCCTTTGACTATAGAACTCTCTATGATAGCAATTTGAACTTGACCCGATGTATGGTGATTTTTTTTTATGATTGTTGATTTGCCCTAATATTGATACTATGAGGGCATGATGACTTATGTGGGTATTTGGAGATTGGCCTCCTTATTCTTATCACAATGGTTGGAATGGTGATAGTTGTGATTTGGCATGAAAAATGGAACCTGCAGGACTCACCCTTGATGTATGCATTTGCACCTAGTGACATGATGACTTATATTATGCTTATAAGAAATGACTTGATAAAGATGCATGACTTGTTGGCATGATGAATTCTTGATTTGATATGAGATACACTTGTCTCCTGGTTGAAAGTATTAATACTATGATAGTGATGACTTTGATAATGGTCGTGATTTGGCTTCTAAAATCTAATGATTTGACTTTGTTGTTGATGGTACAACATTGAGTTATGATTATGTTATATTAGCAAGGAATTATGCTTAGAGCATTGTAATCCAAATATGTCTAGATTTGACAGTTATCTGATGAAGTCGGGATGACGAATTCCAAAGTATGGCTTTGATATTGATTATGGTTTTGGTTTTATATCCTAATGATCTACTTGTGACAGGTAATGAGCCCTTGATGGTATAATTAGATGGAGATGATTTATGAAGCCCAAAATAATGTATCACGGAATGATGAATCGATTTCTGGAATTTGGGAAAGAAATTCAATATTACAAAGCTACTGGAAAATGTTTTGAATAATGAACATGAAAATGAAAATCCTTGGATACTCTGATTTTAACTTGATAAAGAATCTGACGATTGAAGCATTGATGTTCCATTTTGAACATCCATCTGTATATGTATGATGTGCATAGAACATTAATGAATTCATAAGTGAGTTGCTTCACTCAGATAGAGTTCCCATCGAGCATTCTTTCAAATATCTGCATGAGGTATTCTATTTTGAGAACAAGATATTTCTCATATGATATGTATCTACACAGATGTATTATTGATATTTGATATTTTTATTGATAAGAACATTTGGATGCTACTCTAGTATATAATCTTTCATCATATCTTGGATGAGAGGTCCATACCATGACTGAAGTTGATCATGATGTTGCTAGCATGGCTAGCTGTGAGGCAGGGCACATAAGCTCCTTAGAGATGTTTGAGAATGATCTGGATATGACATGGATACATTGTGATGATATGATTAAGTCCCATATTTATAGCTAGGACCAAGATACTCTCATACAATTGAGATAGTGCAATTGTTCGAAACAATCCTAGGCTTTTGGTGGGCACCTCCTTGAGAGGGAGGATGATTATGGTAACATTTTCTGATTTATATGTTTATATTTGATCTGACATGATATTTGATTTTCTGTATAAACAGGAAAAAATTTCTATTAAGACAAGTTGAGGATGAGAGTGGTGTTGATCGAGAACATTGAGCCAACTCTTCCCCCTTATTTGAGCTCCTAGGGTGGGGAATTGAGGGATAAGGGTTCTTGGGGTTGAGGGAACTTTGGAAAATATGGTGTTACCCTTATATGTTAGCCATAGGGTTGAGGGATTTTCTCTACTATATGGACTTTGCAGATTATACACCAGTTGGCACCATCCCACAAACAGGGCTTGTTGGGAACATTACTCCTCATTTGGTCAACGAGTTGAGGGTTTTATTTAGGGTCTAAAACCCAAGGCAATTATGATGAAGGTGTTATACCACATGACTACTAAGAGTCATTTATATGAATATTGGTAGGAAATAAGATTTCGGGTTGAGGGTTAAAGCTCCCCGATGAAATTTTGGGCCGAGGTTGTACTCCCGTGTGTGATCCAGGGTAGACGGATTACTTCCGTGTGTGCTAAGTTATCCTATTACTTGGTATGGGTGGAAGCTATTTCTCCCTGATGTGGTTCTAGGTTGAGATGTGCTCCTTGATTATATGCCCTCTCATGATGATGCGGGTGGTAGATTTGACTCCCTACTCGTGTTTCCAGGTAGCAACCCGATGACATTTCCAGGTAGTAGCATGATGATATTCTGGGTAGTAGCCCGCTAGCAGAGATTCCAAATAGCAGTCTGATGGATAGAGGGTGGTAGATTGAGCTTCCCTCCAGTAAGAAATTCTTCTTCTTTTAGATCAGAGAAAGTTTCAACAGTTAGAGTTGAGTATATATAGTCAAGCATTACAACAACTTGATAAGATGTAAAGATATGGACAAGCAAGTACAATCAAGAAATAAGTAGGAATAAGAAAAGGATAGATCAAGATGTACAATGATGATTTGTGATGATGAGACATTTGAGGTGGACATGGCATGATGACTACATGACTATATTTGTATCCTTTTTTTATCGTAAACAACAGTCTTGACTTTGAAAATTATATATATATATATAATTTTTCTCTAATAAATGAAAATATCTTCTCATTCAATGAAATAAAATAAAAATAAAAATGTAACTTGCATCCAACAAGAAAGTGATATGGCACAATATACAACAAAATATTGCTTTTGTTTACTTGAAAGGTCATAAAATTTTATATAATATGAATTTATTTTCTATATATTTTTTATAATTATGTGGAAGTTAATTAGAGAAATTGAATTAAATAAATGCTATTAACATTGTTAGTTCAAATAACTAAAAGTATTTGAAGAAACTCATTTAGTTGATTATAATGCTAACATTTAATTTTCCATAAAATTTTAACTCATATAAGTATTTATATAAATTTATATTTTTAGTACATTATTTATGATTATATAAAAGTTAATTAGGGGTATTGAATTATTGAGCTGAAAAGGTTATTCTACAGTATAATATTAGGGAAACGTGTAATTCCATCTATGTTTGCTTGGAGTTGACACATCTCCCTCTTAAAATAAAAATAAAATGTTTTCTAATTAGAAAAACAATTTTAGCTATAATAAAAGACAGAAATGAATATGATATGTAAGTTTAGCTAGTTTGATGTAAAATAATTAGAAGTAAAAAAATGTAAATAAGATGTTAAAACTTATACTTTTCAAAAATATTTCAACACGGAATTTAAATAAACTATTTGGAAATGTATGCTAACTAATTTATGTAGATATTAAATTCATATATGTGTGTGTGTGTTTGTGTGTGTGTGTTAAAAGAACATATTCTAATGTTCTATATATTAAAATATTCAATATGATTAGTGTAGTGTAACTTGTAGATTAGATAGTTTTTTTTGTTTAAAATAAATTTTTGAATACATAAATTAATTCAGTACCATCAAAAACCCCTTGAGGGACTTAAACTCTCCATATTAAACAACTTAAACTCAAGTGTATTTTTTTTTTTTTTTTAAATTGCGGGATTTTGGTTAAAATTAACCAGAAAAAATGTCATGAAAAAAGAAATTTTGTCAATAAGTTAGACTACGCCTCAATAAAATATTTTTAATATGAATTAATATTAACTTATGCTTAAAAATATATTAATAACAAAAATGCATTTGTAATGTGTGCTTAATAAAACTTCTCGATGTACATGTTATGCAAAATATTTTACTTTCAACTATTATATTGTTTTAAAAGAATTAAGTATATATCATATAAATATATTGTAAAAATAAGTTATGGTTAAAATGTTTGAAGTGGTTCCAATATTTTACACTTGATAATTTTTTGTGTATGTGTTTATATGTGTATATGTTTTTACACTTTGATCATTTATGTTATATACACTATATAGCACTGAAAAATACAATTTAAACAATGAAAAACTACACATTGTATTATTTTGCATTGGAAAAGAAGTTTGTTCCTAAAAAAATTTGATCCATCTCGGCTCATGTTATATCATTGCTTAAGATGGATTTATACTTGTGATATATAATATTAATATTACTACTTTCAATCATCATTAAAATTGTCTCGATAGATTTAGTTATATAATTATTTCATTATCATATTAATCCTTAGTATTCCACTCCATTCTTAAATATAATACCCATTCCATTTTTTCAATAATAATAAAAAATAAATTTTTAAAACTATTAGTAATATGTTACATTATTTTCTCTAATTGTGGGAAGAGGTGCTCTCTAACATGGTAGAGGTGTTGTAATGTAATGTCTTGTAAACATTTTGACTCGTTGTAATGTAATGTCTTGTAGACATTTTGACTAGATCAAAATAAAAATAGCCCTATGTTAAAATAAAATTCATGATATTGACTCATGGTATTCCTCTGGAATATTTACTATTTAAAGAGGGAAATTAAACCAACCTAGATCCATCGTAATGTTAAATCTACCAAGTGCCAAGATGATAAAATCTCTTGAGAGATACTCTTCAACCTACTATGATAGAGATGTGTCATATCCCCATATTACAACAACAATAAGAAAAAAAATTACCCACACTAGTCACTGTCATAAATTCTTCCTTACCAGACAGTGTTAATATAAATTATTACTATGCATTCCTCAACTTGGTTTGTTAACTTATCTAATTATTACATCTCACCCAGTTCTATCATAAGTCAAGGTTTCAGTTACATGCTTTAGTTTTGATATGATGCTGACATTCCCTATATGGAGGATAGTCCTTGACCACTTTGGATTAACTGACCGCCTCTCCATCTCAGATTCCATCATATGCCTCGATCTCAATGCTCCTCTGGTATGCTTGGCATTTACTGAACATACCATATGGCTTTAAAGCACACAACTGTGTTGTTAGTGTTCTCGGGATCCTTCTTTACATTTACAGTGGAGATTGCTCGTTTCTGATCCAACGGCTCAGGGTGACTTGGAGGGTTTTACTATCCTCTCAGTCAAGTTCCTCAGTTCATTTTTCTCTTCCCTCCTTCTCGCTAAGCTCTGCTTTCCTGCTAAGATGGATGGGTTGCTCTGCAACCTTGACACATGTTGCAGCTAATCCGTTCTGGCTCATGGTTAATGGTTTCGCATTCAAGTTCAGATTTTGTTTTACCAAAACTCAGGTGAGGTTTTGCTGTTGTTCCCTTTTCAGCTCAATAATTCAATACCCCTAATTAACTTTTATATAATCATAAATAATGTACTAAAAATATAAATTTATATAAATACTTATATGAGTTAAAATTTTATGGAAAATTAAATGTTAGCAT
>Ga0115851_100132_pt1 | contig 24753 bp, 12 predicted proteins | sample InSIn2gowninarea_FD_83865 | JGI IMG/M metagenome (GOLD analysis project Ga0115851, IMG submission 83865)
AACAGTCGAGCCTGCTTACGCATTCAATTTACTTATTGGGTGGGGGGGTCTCGATGGCGGCCTTAACAGTCGAGCACCTAAAGGTGATGGCGGCCTTAACAGTCGAGCATGCTAACGCATCCTCTGATGGCGGCGATGGCGGCGATGGCGGCCTTAACAGTCGAGCGAGAAATCCCTCACCATATGAATAGTGAGTGACTCCGTCCCTTATGGTCGAGCGAGAAATCCCTCACCATATGAATAGTGAGTGACTCCGTCCCTTATGGTCGAGCACCTAAAGGTCCTTATCAGTCGAGCACCTAAAGGTCCTTATGGTCGAGCACCTAAAGGTTAGGGTTTACTTATTGGGTGGGGGGCTTATGGTCGAGCCTGCTTGCGCATCCTTAACAGTCGAGCCTGCTTGCGCATCCTTATTAGTCGAGCGTGCTACGCACCCTGACGGACCTCACACGTTACCTCTCCCGGTGGTCGAGAGTTCGGCAAGCTCACCCTCTCCTCGACCTCCTCGGCCGAGTCCCTTTCGGGCCTTTGTCGAGAGTTCGGCAAGCTCACCCTCACCCTACCGGGCCTTCCTCGCACGTCCCTCACCCTGCACTCTGCAGAGATATAAGTTGATCTACCTACCTTCATTTGGCAGGCCCTACAAATGACATGATTCATCGTTACTCATGTCAGCATCCTCACTTCTCATATATCCACGGCCCTTACCCGATGTGTACAGCAAGGGGGGACATATTGACCGCTTGACCGCGGCATGCTGCCATTACTACAGAGTACAACTTCATTTTCTCCAGTTGCAGAGAACCTTTTGACAGTGCCTTTGTACCAAGCACCTGTATGATTTGTAGCGCCATCCCCTTCAGGGGGGAGGATACTTTTTGCTCCCCATGCTTGTTTTCCCACTTTCGTCGAATGCCACCTGCACCTTCATTGACTGCTACTTCTCAGAAACACATTCTCCTTACGGAACACGATGGCGTTCCTACATAATTTGAATGGATGGATGATGCATGCATTACTTATGATGCACCTGTAGAGGATCATGCGCCGGACACATAGTGCTTGTCAGGTAGTGCCATTCAGGGAGGTGCACCTATTACCCTAACTCCACCATTCCAAGTTGCCTCCAGACGATGAGATAAGTCCCCCATCATAACAGACTCCGTTCGCCGTACCCGAGTCACCGTCACAACAGACCCCGGTCACCGTACCCGGGCACTAGACCCCCGTTCTACAGACCCGAACAATAGTTCCCCAATACCCCTGCCATCTCACTTACATCTACGGAACACCAGTTTATACCTCGAGATGCATGGATGCATGGATGGATGGATGATGCTTTACATACGATGATTCCACATTTGAGGATCATAGATTCCACATTTGAGGATCATACTCATTCAGAGCCCGCCCATAAGCAACAGTATTCGCCAGGAGGTCCTTGCCAGCCGGCCATTGTATCGATAGACAATCACTGCCAGTTGTAATCGCTTTTAGGTCCTTGTCGATAGCCACTACTGTCCGGGAGTCCTTACCGAGAGTCCTTGACAGTTATCATTGCCGATACATAGCCGGGAGTCCTTGCCTTAAGAGCATTTCCACTCATTGCCAGTTCTGCCTATAGCCAGGAGGCCTAGCCAATCATTGCCAGGTTTCATTACCAGGAGTCATTCTATTTTCCAGTCAGAGCTGGGCTTGGCTCGACTTGGCTACTTGGCTGCTTGGCTAATCGACTGTGGCTTGGAGACTCAACTGGGCTGGAAATAGTTGTATACGCGCATCGGTTCCACTACGCATAATTTCATATCTAATAGGATATGACATTTAGTTAGGGAGATCTCCTAATATTCAATTTTTGGTAGAGACAAATAGATTTCTCTCTTTTGGATCTGGGAGGGAAATAGGGAATGGAATCAGAACATATATAAATGATCTTTATAGATCTATCTATTTTCATTTGGAATCAGGACAGACATGGGAAAGCATTATCTCTTATATAACGGCATGAGATGCACTTGAGTTAGGGAGGAATCTATCTATTATGAGGAATAGACTCAATCTCTATAGTTCTACCTCTATACCGCTTGCCTCCATATTTGGTTATGACGGATCGGATCGCTACCGCATGCCTCCATGAAGGTGTTATAATGGAGCGCTACAGCTCGATTATATGTCCCTTCCCTCTTTACCTTACCGAGACGGAACAATGTTACTACAGATCCGGGGAGGGTACACGTTGAGATACACAATGAGGTTCACACATTGGAGGGTACACGTTGGGATACACAAGCTATGAGGTTCCAGTGCTAGATGCATAGGTACTTGCCAGGCATGATTCTGAGTTGAGCTACCCAGGTGAGGTTACACGGAGAGCAGGTGATTTGACCTACAGAGTTGAGCTGGTTCCGCACACAAGATGATATATCTAGACGTATAGAAACAAACAGCGTAGTTATATACGTGGATTTCATAAACAGAGCGGTGATTAAGTCGGTACCATAAGAGGAACATAACACGATAGAGGCCTGGACACTAGAAGCCTGGACACACACTAGAGGCCCAGAGCGTGATCCCCTTACATTACCGCATCCCATCCCTACCATTATCCACTTGCCATTCTCCACCATTATGATTCACCAAACAATTCACTGACATTCATTATGATTCACCAAAGATTCAAACCTTCTATGGGAATAGACTTTCGACCCTCAGCCTCATCCTCAGCCCTATGCCTTGGGACTACTATCCTGAAACTCTTACCTACTGAATTGATCTTGCCCCTCCATACAGCCTTTTGAATAGACTTTGAAACCTATGTCTCAGACCTAATACCTATAACCCAACCTTTACTACACCTTGAAAGCCGCCTACCCTTCCAACCCTACCCTTCTCACCCTTACCTTCCCGCAGAAGTGATGTTGCCGATGTTATTGAGTTGTGTGTGTGAGGTGGGTGGGGAAACCATTACCCTGACAAACCTTACTACCTTACATTATGTGTTACCACTGAATGGTAGTGGCTTACTCAACGGACCTACAATGAGACAATGACCTCGAGACCTAATCTCCAGAATCATCTGCCTTGGAAAATGCCTTGGGACCCTAATCCACTTCCGCCTTAGGACTATCCTTTGAAAACTATGCCTCATACCTCACCCTTGGGACCATCCTTGGTAACCTATGTGCATCAGCCATCCTGCCTTAACCTCCAGGCAGCTGATGACCTAACCTCTCCTTAACCTCTGATGACCGAACCTTGACTTCCTACCCCTGACCTTACTAACCTTCTGACCCAACCTTTATATTACTGGCTCACGGACCTGAACTTAGAGCATTGGACGCCCTCCCTCTGAGAAACCATTTGACTTCAGGTTGGCATTTCATGATGTTTCTCTTGAGGTTCATATCCTCACTCTAGCAATAACTCTAGCCACAACAGGTTCTATATCCACAGTTCTTCAATCAAAGAAAAGAAGGCAGTTCCAACGATCCATCCGTGGCTTCTAAGGCTCTCCATGGCTGACCTACTAGGTGATTCCAGTTCTCTGGCTCCAGGTCTATGTCTGGCAAGTGAAAGAAAGGCAAGGTCCCGGAGGGGCTTGCGCTTCCTAGGGCAAGGGAGTGTGTGATAGGATGTGCTCCTGCCTACGTTGGGTATTTCTGGCTTCTCTAGTGTATACGCTCCTAGGATTCCGGTCTGTAGAAGGTATTCCCTTCAACTCTAAGGCATATGGAAGGCAGTTTGTGACGATTCTAGTTCTCTAAGGTAAGGGCTAATGACAACCAATCCCTGCCTCCAATTGCCCATTCGAAGCTAAACTACTGAGGGAAGCTCTTCAATCGGCCTTTGGTTCACAATGCCGCTCATAGTAGTGACCCTTATTCAGCTTCAGCGGTTGACGACCCATTGGAGATGATGGATCTCGCCTCTCCTTTCTCATTCAAGGGTGAGCCTTTCTTTCTTTAGTAGTGGTTTTACTGCCAATGTGTTTCACTTAGTAGAATCTCATTTCCTGGTTCCGAGAAATCGTTATCATCATACCGCTCTCTCAGTAGCTCCGAAAGTCTCTCCTTCCCACCATTTTGGCAGCTCTCATTACATGGGCTTTCACCACTACTCTGGCAGCTTTGACTCCTCGGGCTTACTTGACTCAGGCTGCTTGGATTATACCTATTGATAGCAGGACGGGACGGCTGCTCACCAACTAAAGGCCGTAGACTACTGACCTTCTCTCTGCTGCTACCTTAAGAGAGGGTGCTTTATTCCTTCCTGGTTTCCTGTTCCCCTCATCCCTTCCCTTTCCTTCTGTCTACTCGCCTCTTGGTTCCTGTCCTTGCCCTCCTGGTTCCCCTTCATCCCTCTCCCGGTGGTCGAGAGTTCGACAGGCTCACCCTTTCCTTTCATTCTTTCCCAGGTGTCTGCTTTTTTGATTCTCGCTGCTTGCTTAGGTGCTTGTCGTGCCGTGGTGGGTCGATGTGTTCCGTATCGTGGCAACTTGGGGGAACTCAATCTATATCGTATCGTTTCAACATGGGGAACTCAATATATCTATTGTGACAACTTGGGGGCATAAGTGTCGGAGCCTTCTCGCAAAGGAACCTTCGTACCTCACAAAAGAGGTCGGAGCTACTTCCAAAGGAGCCTTAGCCCAAATTCTATCAAAAATTCTGTAGGAAGGAGCTCACCCCCAAAGACAGACTAGATAGAGTGAGGTAGTGCTTTTGCCAGAGCCAAGAGGAGTAAGGACCCCATTGAGTTGAGGCACCAAAACCCAGAACTCGCCGGAGGCATTGATGAAAGGACAACCCCATAATTCGCCGGTGCTCGTTACTATAAAATGAAAAGTGTATGGGTTGGTTCGCTACAAACACATGTGACGGATGCCAAGTGAGTGAGAAACGTGCCCAAGCCCAGGAGCATTGGAAGATTCAGAGTCTTAAGCCCAGGAAGGATAGGTAGGTGCATTGTGAAAATAGCCTAAAGCCCAGGAAGGATAGGTAGGTGCATTGTGAAAATAGCCTAAAGCCCAGGAAGGATACCTCCCAGGAGCATTAGAAGATCAGGTGATCCCTTTGTCATTTCCCAGCCAGCAAGATTAGCAATCCTAGTTGGTCCACCCTTTCACCTTTCTATAAGGCCAGGTGAAAAGAGGCAAATTTACCATCTCGATGGGCATACACCACCTTTCATAATTTCAATTACCAGAGAGATCTCCAGGCGTGGTATGGCTGGATGGTATAGGCCACCTTTCATTATTGAATTGACCCGAGATCAAGGCTGGCTGGTCTTGTTTGCTTGGATCGCTGGGTCAAATTTCCAGTCTGTATAAGGCCAGGTTCATAGAGAGGAATTGACCAACCTTACCACTTCCTTGTTCCTATTATTTGTTTTTGAAAAAAGAGAGAGTGAAAACGTGGCGTATCACAGAAGTAGGGGCCCTAAATGAGGTGGCCTTGTAAAAGAAAGTGGGAGATTGAAGAGTTAGAATGGGGAGAGAACGTGAAGTGTGGCTTGCCCTTGCTATTGACTGCCCTGTAAGTGGCTATTCCCTTGCTCTTATTCTGTGCTAGGTAGGTGGTTTGCCTATCTATCTATGCCCGGCATGCTCGTAAGTAAGGTGTTATGCCTAGCCTGGTCCAGGTAGACAAAAGGAATATCTAGCTAGCCTGGTATGATGCCCGGCTGGTAGGTGGATGGGGTGCCTATGCTTGGTTAGGATACCGGGTGAAAATAAGAAGGGTTGGGATAACCCCAATTTAGTCACGGTTCTTTATCATGAATTAGCCCAGCTGCCTGTGCTGAAGAGAGTGCAGGTTGCCTCTAGCAGGAAAGCTTTTTTTGTGAAGGAAGGATTAGCGCTGGTCGGTCCCGCCCCGGAATTGGTTTGAGTCAAATAGCTATATTAAGACTAGAATAATAGTCTTTGAGGGGAATAAATCTAAGGCTACACGTATTGTTGGGAAAATAAGTGAAACGTTGGGAGATGTATCACGAAATAACGTTGGGAGATGTATCACGAAATATCGCATCAAATCACGAATCTAGTGGTTATTACATATATAAAGAATGACTGGAAGAAAGAAATGGACTTTTCAATAAGTTCAATTTACTTATTGGGCTCTCAAATAAGTAACTAAAAGGCGTTGGTCGAGCCTGCTTGCGCATCCTGAGTGATTGATCATCGATTGAGGGGAATATACCTTACCTGATACTGTTGCTTCTCCCATTCATTATCCCATACTGGTCCCTATCTTTCTTTATATCCAACAACTGGAAATGGGCGTCTGTTTACACATACATGGTTGGGGTGTGTTCAGATCAATGGATAAAATGAAATGACCCGGAACAGATAGATGGGTCGCTGTGATTGGTAAAAAGCCTGGATGCACTATAACAATTGGTTGGTGATTCAAACTCAAGAGCAGAATAAACTTAGTCAACTGCTTTCGGATGGAACTGCTTCAAGCTATAAAGCTACAACTAGAGCAAGCATCTGCTACCCTTTTATAACGGTGGTACAGTGAGATTAGTCGAGTCATTATAGAATCATGAGGGAATGAATGAGCTTGATCCACCTTGATAGATAGCACGAATCATTCCGTTGGACTTTGAAAAAGCAACGTGGTCAGTTCCATTTGTTATCTAGATACAGAGCAGAGCCAATTGTTGATCCATCAGTAGCATCGGTCCCGCAGGGGAAAGCAGTCAATTAATGTGCTTTCCCAGCCATCACTTTTTTGCTTTTGCTTGGATCCAGATGCGGCGGTTGACATACTTAATTATTACGTGCCATGCTCTTATAATAAGAAATACCTGAAAATGTGTTGGGATAATCACTGGTTTATGTGATGTGAATCCCTAAAGGGTGGTACCAGCAGCTATTCGGTTGTTGCTAGAGTCATCCGCTTCCCCAATAATAAGAAGAATAAGCTAGACCGAGTCACATCATTTGATCGACCCTACCTGCCTGCGGTGCGGAAAACTTCAATGAGTTATAAAGCAGGGTCAATGTTGCTTCTCCCATTCATTATCCCAGGGTCCCTACCTTTCTCTACAACTGGAGATAGGCGTAAGGATATTTTGACACGTGACATGGTAGGAAGGACATAGGACAGGAGACACATACCCGAGACAAAACTCGAACACATACTTGACTCCGTTCAAGGTTACCCTCACCAGATAGCTAGGTAGGCTTATATTCGTTGTCAGGCCACATCACTACTGACCCAACTTCACATCCAAAGTGACGTTTTATTAAAACAAAAAAGGCATCGGCATTTCACACTTTTGATGCTACAACCGCGCTTGCTTGCTCAGACTTACTTGGGATTGCTGGGATGAATTAGCGGATTGATGGCTGGTTTGACCCAGGAACTCACGGGTAAGATAGCTTTAGAAGGGGTCGTAATTGTCCTTGGGACCTGGTCATTTCAATGACCGGCTACTTTCCATACGCCACCCTTTAGTAGGAATATACCACTTCAAGGAAGGTCAGAGTCAGGCCCGGTAGGGACTCACTATTCATATGGTGAGGAAATAGACATTATTGGCTACTTCCCATACGCGCCACCTTTTCACGAGCTAATTGACCAGGCCGCTACCCCTCGGTACATCTCTTTTATTAAGCTTGGCAGGCTGATTATTCAAGCTTGACAGGTACGGATTACTTTAAGCTATCCCTTTATACTTAAGCAGGCAGCCGGCAACCGAACGCAGAAGGAGGCGAAGCGCATCTATATATTAGTTCAAAAGTGCTCCAACCTAATTATTGCAGTAATTCAAGTATCCCTCCCTACAGAGTTCAACCCTGCCCTGTACACCTAATCACTTTATACACCCGCTAAGCCAACCGATGCAGATAGAGACCGCTCCGCTACCCACTCGAACAGCCAGCTGCGCCCACGTATCAATCACTCGAACAGCCAGCATTGGCATTTACCAGTGTGAGAGGAAGGAAGGTAGGACAAAGGAAAGTATTAGTTTAGAAACGCACACTTTATGTAGGTCTGCATCCGAAGCCAAAGTACGTTTGTATTCGAACGGTACCGAGGAGGGAGGGTCCTTTCGGAATTTACACACAAGTATCGAACAGTAGACACTGGTTTTCATTTCTTCAAAGGATTCTGTGTGTGTGTTTGGGCATATAATATACTTGTGGTCGCAACCTGCTCTTGCCATCCGGGAGAAACTTCAGGGAGCTCAGAGCGCTGTACTTCGCCTTTTATGACAAAAGAAAGGTCAGCTTTCAGAGAGCCAAAGCTTTTCTGCAGAGGAAAAAAGACGCAAAGGACCACTATGTGCAGAAGTGGAACGAGCGTTAGCAATTTGAACCGGACCACAATAAAGAGCAAGTGGGCTTCGCAGAAGTAGAATATGCATAAAACTTCGTCCTCCCGTATGGGTATTAATGTAATAAACCTTCAGGATGTAAGCACTGAACGTATCCGGAACACGTTAAGCAAGCTGTCATCGTAATAAAGAATATCCATAAAAAGGTTAGGCTTCCTTCGTGAGAAGATTCCCGTATTAAGGCACCAGGTGGAGGGGCTGTCACAAAATGAGTCAAGGTGGTTGGTGTAAAAAGACTATCCATAATAAAGAAGGTGGAAATCCCAAGTAGTCCCGTCCATTGCATATTCCACAAAATGTTCAGTGGAGGGACTTGTCTGAAGAGAAACACAAAAGTCGAGGTGCTTCAGAAGATACAACTAAAGGCACCGAAGGCGGGTTGCCCAAGAAGGGGTTCCGGTGGATCACTCCAATCAAATGATTTTCTAAATCAATATTTGTGTGTGTTTTTTTCAGCTTGCATTATAGATGTTATTATAAAACAATTCGATAAAATGGGGGCTTTAGATTAGACCTTGCATTAGGACGTGAGATTTCATCATATTGATACGTGAACTTAGCCCTCGATGGGTACGAAAGATTAGCCCCTTGTATTGGGAAGGATAGATTATACATCGTATTGGGAGCTTCATATTGGGAGTGATAAAAATGAAAGTAGAAATAAAGCTAAGCATCGAATCAACATTTGTATCGAAAACAACCTACCTGATTGAGACTTGGCATCAACTGGATTGAGTACGGGCATCAAAACACCTGAATCGAGTAACTCTTGGCTATCGTTGACCTCCTATCCTGGGAATGAGGACTGTGTCTGGCTGGCTTGCGGGGTATGTGTGCTGCTATGGCCATCCCTTCCCGTCCCGGTGGCTGTGTCGTGTGTGGAAGGTGACTTGGCATATATGTTACTATGTTGGGTGGGTCTATGTGAGTCGGCTCTGTCAGTTGGCCTTAATCCTCTTGGCCGGTGGTGATGTGCGCTGTCAAGAACGGTAAGGTGGGTCCCTTTAAATGGTTATAGATCGTACACGGAGAGGCTCTCCTCGGAAGAGGATCAAGTTGGGTTTCCCTACTATAGAAAGGGGTGGGACGCATCCGAAGGGAAGAAGTGGGATAGCATAGGCTTTACCAATAGAATAGTCAGTCATAAGATTTAAGGTTCTTTATTGGAACGGCGGGCGTGCTTCTTAATTTGTTGGAATTCCGAGTTAGGTAGGTTCTTAGTTTTTATGCTTGTGAATGGTAAATTGGACTAGAACGAGAGAAACTGTATCCATTACAGCGGGTAGGTGGGTGGGTGCCTGTTGCTTAGCCACCTTTATTGCGTCTATACTCTACTTTCTTCCTGCAGCAGTGAGGTTAGCGATACGGTTGTTGGCAGGTCCAGTGATAGCGGGAAGCGTTGCTTTCGCCAGCGTCCCTGCCCTGCCAGTGATGCATAGTTCTGCAATTTCCTAGCGCCAGGTTCGTGGGTTCGTCATAGTTGGCAATAGCCTATTGCCAGGCAGGGTATTGGGTTCTGGCCATGGGTTCGGATGGCCCGTTAGGTACTCGGGTTTGTCGAGCGAAGCGTTCTGCCAAGGTCGCTCTTCGTAGGTCGGGTATCGAGAAAGACGCAATATAGAGACGGAAAAGCATCAATGGAGAGAGGGCAGGCAGCAATCACTTGAGTAAGCCCTTCCCTGATTACAGGAAAGCGCCCTCCGGGTCCTTTATTCCGCCCGCCGTGTTTCTTTCTTGGACCAGCCCGTTGGTTTCTTTCTTTATTCCAGTCATTATTTATATATGTAATAACACTAGATTCGGCCCCCCACCCACCAAGTCCACGTATACCAAGTACACCCAGTATGTTTAAGGAACCTGCCAAGTCCCCCAAGTGAGTTAAGCCGCCAAATGCAGTTTATACCAGGAGGCAATGCGCCTTCTTTTCTGTTTGCGAACCGATATCATTCCCCACCCCGGTCATTGTCAGTCTGCCGCTAGTCGATCCAGTTTTTGATGCACTTGATGCTGGTACTCAATGCTTGTACTCAATCCCCAGGAGTTGATCACAAGAGCCGATCCCAGGAGTCAATGCTGCTTGTCGATGCACCCAATCCAGGTGTGTAGATGCTGGCTGGTACTCACTCGATTCAGGTTTCAATGCCAGTACTCGCTGCTGATAGTCTTTTGGTTTTCGATGCCAGCTTTCTGTTCCAGTCACGGATGGACGAATAAATGCTTGAGCGTCGGTTACCGATCGATACAGAACACAAGGGGCAGCTACTCAATCGGGATACTCTATGGGACTACAGGTCACAGGGGACTAATCCACAGGGAGGAGCAGAGCTACGGGGCACAGGTATGGCACTAATCCACAGGGAGGGGCATTTACAGTTCACCAATAAAATATCATTCTCACATAGTCAATGTAAGTCAGCCGAGAGTCCATCAGTCACAGGATGTGCCGATAGACACAGTAAGGAGGTCCCAATTACCGCTAGTTGATGATGCAGTCCAATTCACTCGATGCCGGTACTCGAAGACAAGAATTGATCCAAGGGTCAATTCTTTTACTCTATGCTTTGACTCTCTAGATGGATGGTGTATCTTAAGGATGCTACTTGATGGCCGGGACTCGATGCCAAGTGTTGATCGGCCGCCGGGCAAGACCCCTAAGCAGCAGCCAGCAGGAGATCGATAAATAAGGTTGTAAGACGGTTACTAAATAGGAGCCCCGGTCAATATGAGGAGCCCTGTCGAATGAGGATACCCTGTTAAAGAGCCCTGTTAAAGAGCCCCGGTAAAAGAAGAAGCGCTGTTTTAAGAGGAGCGCTTTAAAGAAAGAGGAGCGATGGCGGCCTTTAGTCGAGAGTTCGCTACCTCTCCTTTAGTCGAGAGTTCGGCAGGCTCACCCTCACCCTGGTGACATGACTTACACTACGGAACCACCACCTATGAATGGTTCCTACCTGGGAGGTGCGAAATCAACATGACTTACCGCACTTACTGACTCGGGTCGGGGGACCTCCCACTCGTCTAGAGAGCCCCGTAGAGAAGAGCCCCTAGTGTGATAAGCCCTAGTAGAAGCCCTATAATTTGTTTCTCTGGTCGTAGATATGCGAGTCCAAGTGGAAACGTAGATATGGCGAGAGAGTTATTCTGTTCTAACTAAACTCTGGATCTTCCGCTTAAAACTAACTCTAAAGGGTTAGGGTTTACTTATTGGGTGGGGGGCGGGGGTCGAGCAATTTCATTTCCTCTCTCTTAAGTCCTATACTTAAGTTGCCTATAAGGACCCCCCCCCTGAGCTGAGGGTCCGCCGATTAAGGCATCGTATCAATGGAAAGACACCCCCTCATCGGGGTGGGAAATCCTGGTTCAAGTCCAGGTGCTTCCGGCGGAGGTTTTAGAAATTCTCCCTTGCCCGATGCGGACAAGCGACTACGTTCCTCTCCCCCTTGGTCGAGCGACTACGTTCCTACTAATTTAGCCATTTTAGCTTGGCGGAGGTTTTCAAGATTATCCTCTCCCTCTCCCTCTCCTCTCCTCTCGATGGCGGCCTTATCAGTCGAGCACCTAAAGGTGATGGCGGCCTTAACAGTCGAGCCTGCTTGCGCATTCAATTTACTTCTTTTTTTTTTTGACTTATTTGAGGGGCAAATAAGTAACTAAAAGGCGGTGGTCGAGCACCTAAAGGTGATGGCGGCCTTAACAGTCGAGCATGCTAACGCATCCTCTGATGGCGGCGATGGCGGCGATGGCGGCCTTAACAGTCGAGCGAGAAATCCCTCACCATATGAATAGTGAGTGACTCCGTCCCTTATGGTCGAGCGAGAAATCCCTCACCATATGAATAGTGAGTGACTCCGTCCCTTATGGTCGAGCACCTAAAGGTCCTTAACAGTCGAGCACCTAAAGGTCCTTATGGTCGAGCACCTAAAGGTCCTTAAGGGAGAGGAGAGGAGAGGAGAGGAGAGGAGAGGAAGATCGAGTTCTAAAGAAGCTCTAGTGGTTGCACATATTTGTTTGTAGCACCCCATCGTGGCACATATTGGACACCCCTATCAACAGAATCTCCCGGGGTTTTTGTAAGCTAGGTAGAACTCAAGCAGCAATATGCTCATATGTTAAGAGCTTATTGGCTCAATCTCTCCCGTCTGGTGGCGACTTGGGTGCAATGGAGTTTTTGGAATGGCTCTACCTCACCTCCCGGGATGTCTATATCTCTCCCTGAATGGCTCAACCTAGTCCCTTTTCCTTGGGTCTATCTAGCCTCTCTCGAATACTAGCTCTAGCCCCTTCCTGAGGTCTGGTCTATTGTCGTAGGTGTTGTTGTACTTGGTGTACTTGGTGGTCTTTTAGTTCTAGGCCTATGGTGAACGGTTTGTATAGCCACTGTCTGTTGCGTATGATTTTCCAAAGATCTATCGACGTATGTAACTGTTGTATATCCGTCGTAGACTTATCCGTCGCAGCTAACTGGTTTGAAACCCCCACCCATATAGCAGCTGACTTAGTCGTAGCACATCTTCGTTGCGCATAGTAATCATTCACTGCAATAGCCCTGTCTGTCCCAGGATTGCCACACATAGTCGTTGAAAACTGCACATAGTCGTTTTGCCCCTTGCCTCAAGTGCTAGGCAATTCTCTCTAGCACCACGTCTATCTATTGTCTAACCGGCTCATCAAGCAGCTTACTTCTTAGTTGACCCAGCAGCACTACTCATAAGCCTTAGTCGTTATCAATCAAGCAGCACTGGTTCATTGGTGAAATCCAGCCATTCATTGTCTCGTCACACGATCTCTGCAGCAAGCTCAATAAGCCCGCCATAGGCTATCATTCATCCGTTGGACCACCCTGGGAGATGATGATGTCTGTTTGTTGTTGTCCGTTGGACCCTATCTCTCGGGAGATGTTGGCCATCATTAAATAGCTCTCTGGGCAAGCTTTAGCAACGCTGCTCTGTATATTGGCGGCAAGCCCGTGTCTTCAACCAGTGATTCAAAGTGTACTCCTTCACCTACCTGTTGTACTTACCTTTCCCGTTGCACCATATCTTCCTTCCCGTACCGTGCGTGCCTTATTGCATGGAGGGAGGGAGCACCTAGGAAAGCCCACTGGATTCATGTTTTGACTTTTGCTACCAACACCCACTTCCTTCTATCTCTCTTTCATGGTAATAACATGCCTAACCAACCAAGAAGCAAGCGCGATCTATCTCATTTGATGTCGATCTGATCTGGCGCTTGGTTGGAAAAGAGTAGCTCCTATCTATTTACTGGTGTGGATAGCCATTGTGGGGATCCTTATCTATCTCCCCTCACTGTCTGTCTGTAGAATCTAATTCACCACTTCATACCAAAGATCAAGCCACACAGTCATTTCCTTCCCTCCCGAGGGTTCTTTCATTCCTTCCCCTCTATCAGGGATCTGTTCAAGGAGTAAAGGGAAGGAAGGGACCCCTCTGGGAAGGGAATGTCGGGAATGATACCACTTGCTGATTGATCCGAAGCAATCCTCTTATCTTCTATAGACAGTCAGATTGCATGAGCCGTTGGTAGGTCAACCATGGTTAGGTGTACCGCTCCAATCCCCAATGAGAAAATATCCCAACTGGAAGGCGGGCGTTCTTCCTTTGCCCACCCAGTCTATAATACTCTGGCCGAGTAGCTCCTTGGCTGAAGCGATGCCGCATGCATATCACGGGTGAAGCTACTCCTACAAGCCAGCAGAATGTGGCTGCTCAGGAACCCGAACGGAGTTAGGGAAAGGAGCAACTAACTCTCTTTCTTGGGATTTGTTATGGGACGTTCCGGCCACTCAAGATGGATGTAAGAACATTCGTGGAAGGGATTTGTCAAGACCTGGCATTGGCACTTCTTTACTCTATTTCTCGCTACCGAAGTCAGTCATTACTGAACTTCAAAGTACACTTTGTACAGTAAGAAGCAAAAGACTTACCTGGGCCTGACCTTTGACCGGCACAGTCAGGACCTTACCGCTAATCAATCTCGCTCGCTTACTAATGATTCATTAGAGATTATTTCAAGATCTGAAGGTGTTGTCTCTTTATGCACTCACTTACTTATATCCTTGGCCTTGGCTTTGCTCGAAGAAAGACTCTCTCTATGGTTATCGGCTCGAGGTTCTTATCTAAAGTGATGTCCCACCGCCAAACATTCGAACCAGAGATGGATTAAGAGGCGATATAGATGCGATAAAGAGGCTATAGCGAGCGTGAATACCTTGCCGTTACACTTTAGCGAGCGTGAATACCTCTCCGATGGCGTTGGTCGAGCGATGGCGGCCTTTAGTTCTTCAAGTTCCTCACCATCGGAATGGTGAGCCCCTATCGGTCCTCTCCTCTCCTTATCAGTCGAGCCCCCTAAAGGGTCCTTATCAGTCGAGCCCCTGACGGACCTCTCTTTTGGGGCCCCTCCCCCAAAAGAGAGTTGTTCCTCTCCCTTTGGTCGAGCCCCCTACCGGGTCCTCTCCTCACACGTTACCTCACCCTGCCGGGGGCATGATGGCGGCCTTTATAGTCGAGCCTGCTTGCGCATCCTCACCATATGAATAGTGAGCCCCTAACCGGACGTTGGTCGAGCCAGCTTTCGCTTCCTCTCCTTCACCTAGCTTTCAATTAAGGGGCCTGACATGAAGTAGTTGGGCTAAAATAGTATAGACAAAGAAAGATATCTGTCCTGTGCGCACTTATTTCCCTGGCACGCTAACTCATATATAACGTATTTACATATCTCGGGTAATAGGGGGATAGCATAAAGCCAAGGAGATAAGTGCATAACTCCAAAGATCATTTGGCGAATACCGGCCAAGGAAAGAAGTCCACTGTATCTAATTTGTTTTAGGGAAGATAGAGAATAGTATGTATAGGCTTTCCGAACTATTGGCCTGGCTTTCAATTAATATCTCTTATCCAGTAAGTAACTCTATCCAATCAGTCCAATTACTCTATTTATGAAGGGTTACTCTACTATCTATGAAGAGTTACTCCATCTATGAAAGGTTATCTCTATAATTAGGTTTATTCCTAACGCGAAAAACGGTTGAAAAAGAAATAGATTCTTTCCCGCTAGTAAAAGAACGAACGATAGTGAAGTGGTGGGGTTACGCCTTCCTTGACCAGTCCACCAAGAAAGAAAGAAAGCCTTGTTAGCCAGGAAGAAAGCCGGGCAATAATAGAAGAAAGCCAGGAATAAGGCCCTTTAAGTCCAATTAATCCAGCTATGAAAGGTGATGTATAATTCCCTGTCCTTTCAGTCTAATTACTCTCTCTATGAAGGTTTGGGTAAAAAAGTCTAGGGTTACAAGGTCTAGGTTTATGTCTGGGTTACTCTGTTGATAGGGTTACCAGTTTATGCCTTCCTCGACAAGCCCAAGAAAGAAAATCTCATTAGTGCTAGTGGTACTTTCCCAAGCAGCCGCCGGAGCAGGAGAGCAGCTGAGCAGTTGAGTTGAGTAGGTTACCAGTAGAGCAGGTAGGTAAGCCGGAGAGTAAGTGAATCGATCTAGTAGATAAGAAGACCGACCAATAGTATTATGATTGGTGAAAGGCTAGGGCAACGTGGTAAAAAAGCTTGGGTAACGTGGGTAACTTGGTGAAAAGGCTAACTTCACTTGGTTTTGAACTTGGTGAACTTAACTTGGATAAGCAGCAGTAAGATGAGCAACGATAAGTAGCTGCCGGAGCAGGTGACCAGTATAGGAAGCAGGTTACCAGCCGCCGGAGCAGCCACCAGTATACCAATTGACTTTCCCAACCCATGTCCTGCTGCCCTTCCCAATGAAGAAATCTATCCAGTAAAGAAGCTTGCCCCCAAAAAAGGTATCCCATCCACCTCTACTAAAAAAACTTGATCGTTCGCTTGAAGACAAAAGGGGGAATGACTAACCAATATCCCCATGACCACATTATGGCTACCGACGATCGATAGAAGATCCCCTTTCATCGCTTTAAACACTTGCATTACGAGAGGATAAGAATAGAAAGGTGAAAATACATCGCGCCTCATGAAGTCCCCTACGGGATAGAGGTCTGTGAGATAGCCAGCAGTACACTTGCATGAGTCCGTGGCAGATGGCGGTAAACTAAGGATAGCCAGCGGTACACTCCACACGGCCTTCTTGGTGTGGTTGATCAATTTCGCTCTCCAAAGCGGAATGGCCTTGATAGCGGTTCAAATGATCGCTTTCGCTTGAAGACCAAGGCATCCCGGTTACTCTACCAACCCACACTGGATCGTTGCTTTAAGATAAAGGGAATGGCAAAAAAAGCAGGCTCTAACCCATGACGAGAAGATATGAAGGTCCCGGAGGGGCTTGCGCTTCCTAGTGCAAGGAAGTTCTATTTCAGACCGACCCATGAGTGCCCTACCGGGGAGAGGTGATTGAGATAGATAGATAGTCAGGCGTTCACATCCCGAATGAATGAAATGAGTCCGTGGGAGATCCTTCAGCAACGGGAGATCCTTCAACACTTGCATGGATTAGGCCGTGGGATATCATAGCAGGCAGCCTTCATACGTTCTTCCCTCTCGTCACTTAGACGGAACTGAGTAGTTCCTTCTCCTTCCCTCTTCACTTCACGTTATCGGACCTACACACAAAAAAAGAACACGGAGATATAGAGAGAGATAGAGATTCACATCACAAAGCAAGAGATATAGATTATATATGTGATTTCAACTGAGCTTTCATTCTTTCAGCACTTAGAGCATGACTTTTTTTGATTGATTTGGTTTGTTATAGTACGGGCGCGATACGCTTTAGTGGGCGGCGCGTGATTCTTTGGTTTTTGTGTTTTAACATAGATAATAAAAGTAGGAAGTTGCTTTACTTAGGTGCACCAATTTACCATAGCAATTTCATACTAAGACATCAATACTTACTACCTCTTACTCGCCATGAATGGGAACCTCATCAACTTACTACTTTTCACCTTCCTTACATAGACAAGTTCAACGTCTCGATGCGCGTATCGTATGTGACAACGTATAGATGCAATATTTTCTATTTTGACTTTCCGGAAGGGCAATAACTATCCTCCTGTCTAGAGGCCATGGGAACTCAAGCTCAGGCAATAAGTCCATAGGGGCTTTCAAAACTATGCTCTTTTTATCATACCGTGTCAATGTAAGGCAAGTTCCTAAGGCTTTTAGTAGAGCTTGTAGGAGGAAGGCGCTCATACCTATGCTTTTCACTATCTATTTTGATTTGAATGGAGACTGAAAATACCGTATGGCTACGGCTGGCTTAAGTAAGGCAATAACCTTTGGGCTTACTTTATGGAACTTACTGTACGGACACTGAAGCTCTTACCGTACCGCGTAGAGCTATGGAAGGAAGTCTAAGAGTACTGAGACTGTTGCCGTAGTTCTTTTTCTCTACGACAGACTGTGAAGCTAGTCTCTATGGAATGGATGTTTCTTATTCCCCATTGGAATTGTCCATTTTATTGAGTACCGAGAATCATGTATCCACGCCTGGATCAATTCCCGGCATTGTCGCCACCTGGCTTGATCGACACTTTGAAAAGAGCCCTGGCAGTTATTTGAAACCTGGCATTGAAACTTGGCATGTAGTACCGGCAGTAGTCTAGCTAAAGATAGCTGATACTCCCCTTACGGGTCTCACATTGAAGTAATATAAATTGAATTCCCATAATATCATATTATATAAGATATAATTCAAATAATGATGAAGTAGCACACTATTTGTTGTAGCTCTACGTGTAACCTCATCCTAGTGTGACCTCTAATGTCTTCAATGTGTGATACTCTTTAGCTCTACTACTTTGTAGCTAGTTATTCGGGGTTCACAAACTGATGACACTAGATAGAAGCCATCGAATATGCATAAACGTATTTCTTTTGACAATTTACAATGGCAAAGTGAATTGTAGAAATGATGTGATGGCTGTATGGCAAGGACCCGAGGGCCCTAAATGGCCATGTTCAATAATAAGACAATCCACTTTCATTCCCCAATAGGAAGAGCTCAGGCTGAAGAACTAGAAACGACTAATTAGAACTAAGATTGTGATTGTGAACTACTCATTATGGAAAAGTTCAACGTCTCTATGCGAGCTCATATAGGAATAGGTTGTAGCATTAGGTCTGGCAGCTATGGCGAGGTATGCTGGTTAGGTTTACCAGCAGCTAGGTCTTATCCCTATTTTCTTTCAAAGGAGATTTGTATGACCTATCCCATTGGTATTATATCCTGTTACTTACAACGGACAAGAAGAAATAGAACTTGTGTTACAATAGAAGAAAAGGTAGTAAACATAGAGATGCGATATCTCGTTCGTAGAGTATCAATGCATTGATTGATTTCTTTATCTAGAGATTTCAGAGTGAAACGTATACATGCGAGTCAAGTTAAACGATATGCGAATATCGGCTGTACGGCCCTATGACAATGTGAAAAATGAGAAGGACCGGTAGGGGCTTGCTTGACGCTAGGAAAGCAAGGTTTTCTCCGTTGTTCCACCAACTCAACTGGAATGCCTGGGCCCTGCTGCTGGGATTCTATGTTCCAAAATACCAGGCAGGTCTTATTACTATTTCCAAATCAAGATTGTATGAAAAAACATACTTGTATATCGATGTATTTTGTTATTGTTACAAAGGACGGAGGGCTCGCCTGACATAAGGAGGGTGAGGACGTATCAATGCAATATTGTATATTATTGATAGACACACACTTAACGGTTTTATACCCTCCTCCTCAATTGACACATTACGAAGAGGAGAGGAGGATGACATGCTATTCACCCTTTCACCCCCTTGCCTTACCTTTACTTAAAGACTATAAACTTCTCACCTTCAGAGCTAGGCATGTTAGTACTAGACCACCTGAGGAAGTCATTGCCTTAGTGCGGAGGGTTGGATGGGGACTACTATTGACCTTTCAGGACCATCACCTTACCCTGACCTTTATACCGTCATCCTAGAACGATGAAGTGCTGCCTGCTCTTATAATCCACTTGCTTAATTCATGCTTCTTAGTTAAGGGGGTACCACTATTAACTATACCGCTTAGGAGCCAATATGATTCATCTAATCCACTGCATTCTAGGAATTAACCTATCTGCCTTTCAGTTCATGCCCGCTACCCACCACTATATCTGCCTTCCACCTAGTACTGCCTTTACGGAATCGCTTCATGGCTACTGCACTATACCTTCGATTATTGGGCGGGCGGGGATTCAACAACTTATCCCCAGACTTTCTATCTTCACCCTAGGACATGGAGGCCCAACCCATTCTTTCCACCTGGAAGAGAAGTAGAGTATGGCATGCGCTATTCGCCCTTACCCCCTTACTGAAGAAGTGCATACTGTTCTAAAGGTGGGTAGGGTAAGTGAGAGGTATAATAGGCAAAGAATCTCAAGGTGGGTGAGTAGATCGCACTGAAGTACTAAAAGTAGGCTAAAGTTCATAGCAAAGACAGTAAGTGCCTACCCCACCCAGCCCCGTATCTCTTCCGTTCTGGCTATCGACAATCCATCTGGTGCTTCTAAGAGAAGGTCATGGGTCTCCGGGGCAGCACTCAATAAACAAAGGTAGGGTGAAGTCAATAGTAAGTCAAGTTTGGTAAACCGGTGGATGCTCGTAAGTAAAGGGCTATGCCCCGTACCTACTAAGATTCATAAAGGCAAATGTTATCAAAGCATCTCCTGGCCGGGCATATCCTATCAATGAATGTCTGAAGCCCGTCCATCCCAACGAGGCTCTCTAATGTACCATAATCTAAGCAAGCCATCCGGCAGTGAAACGATATCAGCTAAAGGTAAACCACTCCATTGGTTAATCGACCATCCATCTGGTGCTTATAAGATAAGTAGCAGTCCCGACTCACTAAGAACAGGTGTATAACTATGAGGTTAAGGCATTATAAGTCTAAGTCTATTCTTCTCTTAGCTAGTGGGTCAAATTCCTTCATTGTATCATAAAGGCTCCGGCCGAACCATAAGTTAATACGTGGTACCAAGAATCCTAAGGTAGGGTAAAGATTCAATATCCTACGCCGTACCTCCTGAGCAATTAATTAATCAAGTGTTCTAGGGCTAAGAAGGTCTAGTACGACGGGTAACTATAATAAGGTGGGTAGCATTAACTGAAAGGCGGGTAGGGTTCTGATTCCTAGCCAGTGGGCTCTAATTCAATAATTTGATGTATGGGCTCCTCGGAACATTAATAGCAGTACCCAGAAGGTCGTTCTAGTGGTACCTATAAGAATTGATAAGGGAAAGGTATAAAAGGGAAAATCTCGCCCACTTTATAGAGCATTCCTGGCCTTCATAAATGGGTAGAATTCCATCTCCTAGGTTGAAGGCAGTAAGTGAAAGTCTGGGTAAGTTTGGTTGATCCCTCCGGTCTGGAAAAGGAAGGCAGTACTAATCCCATGCACTGAAGCAAGCCCGCCGTCCGTCCAATCAATAACTAAGAGGATAAGTGAGTTAGTGAAAGGTTGTTCAGGTGGGTAGTAGGTAGAATAGGTAACCATATAAGGTGAAGGCAAGTAAGCTTCCGGATCCAGAGCCGAATGCATCCCTTCCACGTAGAGATCGATACACATATCCAGATCCATAGCCCGTAGTAGCAGGTACGGCACCTATGGCGGGATACGATTCATCAATAGCAGAAGTTTAAGCAGTAGATTCAGTCGTTGACTAAGCACCTGCATAAGTAGCTTAATAAGCAGTTGTTCCACTAGCAGCTGTAGCAGAGCCAGTTGTTATATACAATGCAGTCGTTTATGCAGTCCTTGATCCAGCACCATCACCAATAGCATCATCAGTGGTTTAAGTAGTCGATTAAGCTGTTGATTCTGTAGAGTAAGTTGCAGTTCCAGATCTCTTGAAGTTCCCGGGGGAGCAATTGATCTAGTCTCAGAAGCAGGAGCATATCTAATTGCAAAGCCAGTCGTTTACCTTGAATCAGTGAATGTGCTAGCAATAGCAGTGGACTTAGTTGACCCAGTGAAAGAAAAGGTAGCAGATCCGCCAGCATAAGTTGCATTTGAACCTGGGATTTGGGTGGAATATATAGGGTTGATGGACCCGTTGATCCACCACCATCAGTATTTAGTTTACCCCGTCTTTAGGAAGAAGTAAGTCTTTGAAGGCAGAGGCAGCTTGCAGCCTTGAGCGATATATAAGTAACTGCAGATCGAGTAGTAGCAGATTCATATCCAGTTTCATTTGCAATTGATCTAGATACTATTATGCCCATGAAAAGAGTTGAAGCACCTGTTGGCTCACCAAAACCAAAAGCAATAGGAAAGGCAGGGGAGGCAGAGGCAATTCGTTACCCAGTGAGATATTCAGATTCATTTGTTCCTGTTCCAAAGACTGCCATTAATCCCACCCACAACCGTGCAGGAGATTTGCTACGTAACAGAGTCCCATGCTAAACGGAGAGAAGAGAGAGCCCCACAGAAGCGCGGGCCATACATACATACGTCGTAAATGCTATGTAAGAGCTCTAAAACGGGTGGTTGGTATGGGTCGAGTCATAATCCTCAACGGGGTATCTGTCATGCATTTGTCATTAGGCAAGTGGCTTCATGATAGCATTTCAGGTAATTCCCACATCATCCGATCCGGCACTTATAAAGGTCTGATAGCATTCCCTCCAAAGCCCTCATGGTATAGGGTCAGTCAATATGTATTTCTGGTAGGTTGTTTGTATGAACAAGGTAAGTTCATATCATAGTGCCGTACTGTAAGTCCTGCATCCACCACTTTTTCTTTTACAAGCCCTATTTTGCCAATTAGTTGTTCCCCCCTATATATCTTAATTACTTCCTGCCAGCCTTGAGTTTGGGTTTATAAAACCATAGAGAGCCCCGAGTTACCCATGCCATGAACCTTCAGTTTGGGTTGATCGAACCAGAGCCTCTTGCTCCCCCCATTAGAGATTGCTTGATTACATGGATGGTCGTCTTACTTATTCTCTTTAGGGCATGGCATGGCTGGGCTGGCAGCAGGTATTCTTATGGCTTGAAGCTTAATGGGTAGGGGAATTCTTGCTGGATCGGACGAGGTGCGAAGCGATCGGGAAGGGACGCGGGAAGGGGAAGCTTCGATCCGGGAAGCATTGATATAGAGGAATTGCTATATAAGTATGATGACGTTAAGCAGTTACGTGAATAAGTTACATTAGTTGGTTGCCCTAAAGCAGTTACGTAAAGCAGTATTTAGAGAAATAAATAATCGATCTACATAATCGATCAGGAATAGCGCATATTTACTCTCTCTCCAACCGAGGGAAGGAATAAGGAAGGAAAGGAAGCACCAAAGGAAGGAAACTATTGACTCTATATCTAATCAATTTATCCCCAACTAAGAAATAGGGAATGTAATTTACCGCCATTACTTACCATGTAATCAAGCAATCTCTAATGGGGCCGGGAACCCATAAATGGCAAATTCGTGGCTCTATCGTAGCTAAGACACTGATCAAAATATATATATAGGGGATATAATAAGGATACTCTTCAGTAAAGAATATGAGAGAAATCACTAAGTATGACAATTGAAGAATTCGTGTGAAGAGTTCGTGCCCCACTGAAGAGTTCTTGGGTGAGTCCCCGATATAGATTCTTGGGTGAGCCCCAGCACAGGAAGGAAACTTACTTCTATTCTTTGCTGGCTTCATAAGAGGTTGAACATGACTCCCTCCCCTCCATGTCCTGCTAGTGTTTCGGCAGTCAATAAAGTTTCAAGGGTAAGGTGGTTTCTTTCAAAGCACATGCCATAAAATTCCAATCCCGGTTCTCCCTCCGGTTCTCTGGTTCTCTAGTGGTATCTCCCTAAGATTGCTACCTAAGGGCAAGTGCGCAAAGAGATCCTTGTCTGGGATAATATCCTATCAGTACTAAGCTTGTCCACCCACCATCCAACAAGGCTTTCTGATGACCCATAAGTGAGATATCCAGCAGTTGTAAAACGAGAAAGGTTTTCCCTCCCCTCCCTCTTCCTTTTCGGGACCATAATCCCCCCGAGCATGCAACTTGGTTCCTTGGCTAATGACCGCTATTCAGTAATCCAGCGATAGTGAAAGCATGGGTATCAAGATAAGAAGGTTAGTTACGACAGAAGGTCTCCATCCAGCTGCGTGTCTCTGAAGTGGCTGTATATACTTATCCAGGCAGTGAAACGATATAAGCTGCTTATTCTGGCTGTCGAGAATTCAATCCCACCCAAGAAGGCTGTTCCACCCAACAACAAAGGTAAAGACTGCTGTAGTTCAAACTGAAAGTAATTCCTCTCCCTTTAGTCGAGCCCCCTACCGGGTCCTCCGATCCGGCACATCTATAGGTTTTCTATATTTTCTCCCTCCAAATAGAAATAGCCTAACGCGGCGGTTGGGCCGTGAAAGACGGTAAGTAGTGGCAAGCTAAAGTGTGGTCATATTATATACGTAATAAGAGTCAATTCAAAAGCCCGCTGTCAAGGCCCGCCCGATCCGATCAGCCTGCCTGTCAAAAATGTGTTATTGTGGGCTCCGTATTAAGGCACCCAGGTGGGTTCGGTCGATCCCTCCCAAAAGCTTGTCCAACCGCGTATTTGAATGAGAGAAGATGGTGTTTTCTGGGTGAGTAGGCCTATTTCATAGTTCCCGAACTTGCTTTTGTAAGTGGGCAACTTGATGATTGAATGCCTTTCAGGTGATGACTTAATTCCATCCATACATCCATGCATGCATCCTCCGGGGGCTTTCAAAGGTCTTCTCATGATGATTGACTCACTTACACTGGTGCATTCCAGGTCTCTAGCTCCAGGTCTCTAAGTTCTGGCAAGTGAAAGAAAGAGTAAGGCAAGGTCCCGGAGGGGCTTGCGCTTCCTAGGGCAAGGGAGTGTGGTCGTCCGTCATAGCATGATGTGCTCCTGGCTACTTGGGTCTTCCTAGCATCTCTAGTGTGTACTGTATGCTCCTAGGATTCAGGTATAAAGAGGTAAGTTCTTATAGCAGTGCCTCCTATTTGTAATCCCTAATGGTATAGGGCTGGTACAGAGAATATCCTCTTGATTTCTGGCAGGTGTATTGTATGAACAAGGGAAGGTCTAATAGCATTCCCTGGAAGACCTAAAGTTCTAGGGCCTGTGAATTATTGGCCTGTGAATATATAGTGATTGCAGGTAGCAGGTTTACAAGGTCTTCTAATCCTGTCCCCTACTGATCTTCCTTTCCTGGTTTGAAGAAAGGGTTGTAAAGTTCCTCCATGGTCCTAGGTTTCCAGCAGTATAAATATAAGGGTAAGGGTTGGGACTCATGTACTCTCTGAGGCATATGGCAGGTAGTTCTATTGGGGTTTCTACAAGGTAGGGCTCATGAACCAATTCAAATTCCCACTGGCATTCCACGATCCAACGATCCATCCGTGGCTTCTAAGGC
>Ga0115851_100133_pt1 | contig 24747 bp, 31 predicted proteins | sample InSIn2gowninarea_FD_83865 | JGI IMG/M metagenome (GOLD analysis project Ga0115851, IMG submission 83865)
TATATTTTTGTTTTATTTTATTTATTTTAGTTTATTTTATTTCCATTAATTATTTGTATTTATTAAATGATCTTGTCTCGGTTAGGGTATTGACTCATTTTTTATAATTTTTGACTACCCTCCTTGTTTGAAGATTGACTTTGATTTTTTTTATTCTTGTTAGTTATATATTTCGATTATTTCCCATTAATATAAGTTTTTAATAATATTTATTTTAATAAATTAATTTAAATATTATTTTTCAAAAACTAGTTGTTTAATATAGCCGTTACTTAATAATATTTCTTTTTAATAAATTAATATCATAATTTAAATATTATTTTTCAAAAACAGTCGTTACTTGAAATTATGGTCTCTACAGTGCTCTCTATTTAAGCCTTTGCCATGGTCTGCCTCTTCATTTGGTCATGATAATGAATCACATTGGTTGGTTCAAAACGCGTCGGCCAAACTTTTCTCTTATGTGATTTCTACTGAAATTTTTTTCTTAATTCATTATGGATCACAGAAGTCTGAATTCAAAAAATTATGTTTTTTGTTGTGTGTGTGTGTGTGTGTTTTTTTTAACTTTATTATTATTATTATTATTATTATTATTATTTTTAATCTTAAGGAATTAGTTTTTTGTTTTGTTTTGCTTTTTTTTTAAATTGTATGCTTTATTTTTTTTTGGTTATTTTTACTTAAAATTTTATGAAAATCATTTTATTTGGAAAAAAAAATCAAATGCCATCATCTTTGAATATAAAATTCATTAATTTTTCATAAAATTTGTTAGTTTTTCAGTTTTTTTTATTCAAACTTTCGATAATTTTTTTTATTTAACATGTCATTTTTAGCGTCCGCGATTGGGGTACGAGATAGATCCCAATCCCTCTCGGGATGGCGAATCTGGGTTTCTTCGTTTGTCAACTCAACAAAGCAACCCTGGAGTTGATTCCATTGTCGGTTGTAGTAGCTTCGTTAATACTCCGCTTCTGGGTCATCCCCTCTCCATTGCTACCCCGCTTCTGGTTCCTCCCCTCTCCTCAGTTCTTCTAGAACAACTTCTTGTATCCAGCATTGCTAGTTCCCTTGTTAAATCAACTTACGCGACCCTGTTGGTTTGGATTTTGGTGATTCTGGTTTGGTTTCTATCTGTTCACCAAACTCACCTCTCTTACTTCCCTCCAGTTCATCATCGCTCATCGACAATCATCCTCCTATGTTTATTAATCGCCCTGACTATGGTAAATCTTCCTTGAATTCTGTTTCAATTGATGCATCAGAATTTTCCCCGTCCTCCGTTGACCTTCTCTCCCCCTCCCCCTCATTCCAATCGTCTTTGGATGTTATCCCTTCGATCCATAGGGTGCATAACTCCAAGTTGATGGCGCTCTCCACCTCCGTAACCCATCGATCCACTATTATCAACCTCGATTTGATTCTCCCCTCTAGGTCTGTATTAAAAAACTGCTCATTAGACACTAATTCCAGTGTTGATGTTTCAACATTTAGGTCTTTTAGTCGTTCGAATTATAATATTGATATTTCATTTAATAAGAATAACATTAATAAAGAAGAAGAATAATAATAATCGATTTAATTATAATATTAATAATATAGATATTACTATAAATAACAATATTGAGAAGAATTTGTGTCGTAGTAATAATAATAATAATAATAATGATGTTGCTCAATTTAATATTAATAATAATAATAATTTGGTCAATAGTAAGACTCTTTTTTCAAATAATAATGTTTGTAATAATAATGTTCATTCTCTTTCTTCCTTTAATAGTGGGGTTGTTAATCTCTCTAGTTTTTCTTTTGACCCTTTGATTTATAGTCTTCTGGAGAAAGGTTTAAATTTTTCCCTTGCTCCTAGAAAAATCCAGATCAATGAGATTATTTGTGACATTGAATATGGAATTATAGACTTACCGGACGTCACTAAGGATATCATTGGACAAGGTTGTGCTATTATCCTTAGAAAGGCAAAAACCCCCACGTACAACATTAACAAACTTGAGTTTGACGCTCTCAAGTCGTTAAACAATAACAAGGATGTTCTTGTTCTCAAAGTCGATAAGGGTGGTGTTGTGTTTTTTTTTGTAAGCTTGGTAGGACTACATCTTCATTATGTCCAATATATCTCCCGATTGGGGCAGGGAATTGAACTCGTGACTTCACATCAAGGAGTGCCTTAACACAACACCCGATCAACGTCTATTCAAGACCCTGTGGATGGTGATGTGCTTATTTTAGATAAAGAGGATTACCAAAATAAAATGTTTGACCACCTTTGTAATAACGATAGCTACATGAGACTTAATAAGGATCCTTTAAAGAAGATCTCCAAAAATGTGGCTCTTGGTATAAAATCCAGTAGATCAGTTAGCTCTTTTAGTAATAAGCTCATCGAAAGTAGCCCTCTTACCCCCAGAATCTATGGCCTTCCAAAGATTCATAAGGAAGGGGCTCCCCTGAGACCAATTTTCAACACTATAGGAGGGTCGACCTATCTTCTTGCTAAGTATTTAGCCCATAAACTTAAACCCCTTGTTGGCCTTACAAAATCCTTTGTCATGGACTCCTCATCGTTTGTCATTGAGTTAAAGGGTATTAATCTTGATCCCGATGAAAAACTTGTGAGTTTTGATGTGGTCTCCCTCTACACTAATATCCCTATCAATGAGGCCATTGAAGTCATCAAGTGTATTATAGATCCTGATACGGCTAGATTAGTTGAAATTTGTCTCACCTCTACTTTCTTCACTTTTGATGGGGAATTCTATGAACAAACTTGTGGTGTTGCCATGGGTTCTCGCATCTCCCTGTGGTCGCTAATCTATTCATGGAGGAATTTGAATCAAAGGCTTGGCCTCTGCTCGATTTGTTTCTAAGATGTGGAAGAGGTTTGTGGATGACACTTGTGTCATCTGGTCCCATGGTCAGGAAAAGTTGGAATTTTTTTTCCATCATCCTAACAATTAGTCTAGCGCCATAAAATTCACCATGGAATATGAAAGCAATGGTAGTCTTCCTTTTCTCTACATCCTCCTTTCGAGGAAGGATGATGATTTTTTTTTTCATCAGGGCTTTCGTAAGAAAACTCACACAGAGAAATATCTTCATGCTAAATCTCATCACTTCTCGGCTCAAAAGCTAGGGGTTCTCAACAGTTTAGCAATTAGGGCTTTAAGAGTTTCTGATGAAACCCATCTTAATGATGAGAAAACTCATCTCCTTAATGTTTTCTATAATAATGGGTACAGTAGGCACCAATGTATTAAGGCTTTCCTCAAAGTTGACAAAGGTCCTAAGATTAAAAATGAACCCAAGGATCGATTTTCAGGGTTGCATCTCCCATTTATCCAAGGGATCACTGACAAGATTGTGAGGATCTTAAGGAAACATAAGGTTCCCTCAACCTTAGGCCTCTAAATACCATCCGGAGCTCCCTAAAATCCGTAAAAGGCCCAGTGGACCCTAAGAATATGAAAGGTGTTTATGTTATCCCATGTTCTTGAGGGACTCCATGCGTATGTGAGATTGGTCGCTCAATTAATCAAAAGTTTCATGAGCGCATCGCTAACATCAAGCATGGTAGGACCCATTCCTCAGCTTTGGCAAAAAATGCAGAAAAGGCTAAGCATCACATATGCATTGAAGAGGTCGAGGTCATTGCTAGGATTAGTCATTTCCATCATCGGAAATTCAGAAAAGCCTTAGAAATCGAAAGAAGGCCTAATAATTTTAATAGAGACGATGAATGAAACATTAGCAGATGTTGAGTCCGTGCCCTGTCTTCCTAATTTAATTTAATTTAACTTAATAGTTTTAACTCAATTGAATATATATATATATATATATATATAATTATAGTTTCCCTTATTTTCATTACGTATTTATATATATATGTTACATTTTATCTTATTTTATTTATTTATTTTTAACTACTTTATTTTTTGTTTTTATTGGTTATTCAAGGTTTTTAACTAATTTTGATTATTTTTAATTCAATTTAATTATATTTTCATTGTTTATTCATGGAATTTTTATTATTTTGATTATTCAAAAAAATAATTTATTATTAGGGTCTTGACTCCATTAATTTTGATTATGTTTTAGGGCCTTAACTCTTTGTTTTAAGTTTGACTTTGAATTTTTAATTTTATTCTTATTTTAATCTAAATATTTGACCTTATATCGAACCATAACTTAATATTTGATATTATCTATTATAATTTGGTCTTAGGATTTGATGTTATATATTGAAATATTGTTTTAAAAAAACTAGTTGTTTATTGTAATTGTTGACATTATTAAGGGCCTCTACATTGCCCTCTATTTAATCTGGTGCCAAGATCTGCCTCTCCATCTTGTCCTAAAGATGAACCACACTAGATGGTTCAAAACACGTCGACAAAACTTCTCCTATGAGATTATTACAAAAAGTTTTTTTTCTTAATTGTTCAATATGGATCACAGAAGCCTGAATTCGAAAATCAACGTTATGTGTAAACTGGTCAATGAAAGGGCAGGAGGGTGGTTCGACCCACGCCCTCGCATGCTTGAGCATGAATGTGGGAAGGTAGCGTGCATGGGAAGTGTTAATTGTGATGCGACGAGCCATTGGGCTCTTAATATACAGGTGGTAAGGGCTCATCGACTCAAGCAACTATCTGTCTTGTGGTGGGTTTTATTTCTTGGTGGAGAGTGAAGGCTCTCGGTGAGCATATTCTTGTTTGTGAGCAAGGTCAGGCGGGTCTGCTTCTTGGACACAATTGGTCCTCTCAGGTTCATGGCTTCCTCTGTTGGGTATGTACTTCTCTTTATTCTCCCTATTTGACTGCGATCTGCATACTCTTCTAATGTCTCTCAAAACCTAAATGGAAATCTCTGCAATATGATACTTGTGAAGAATGGGAATCAATGTCTGGAAAATTGGAAAGTTTTTGTTGTCTTACCTTATGTAATGTCTACTTTTTCTATGCACGTATATGTCTTCTTTGGCATTCTTCTGTCTCGAATGGGAATGCATTGTCAATTTATGGTTTGGAAACTTTTAGTGGATGAATGTTTGTTCGTTCTTGTTGGTTATATCATTGAATTGTTGGTCCTAAGCATGGAAATGAGTCTAAATTCCCTTCATCTGAGTTATTGTGAATGTGGTGTGGATTTTATTGAAATAGGGATCAGGGAGCTAGTCTATGGATCCTTCTTCCTAAGGCGACATACTTACCTTGGCTTATCTCTATATATCGATTTCCTTAGGCTCGGGGAGCTGAAATATGGTACTGTGCGTTGGTGGTGGTTGTTCCATTCGACCCTTAGTTTCTTTGAAGGGCTCGAGCCTAACAAATTCTGCATCTTTCTTTCATGCTATGCTATTGTGTCAGGTCTTCAAAAGCTTTGTAAATACCCTGATTGCGCGCAAGCAGTTTGGTTATGGATCGTGGTTTGTTTTGTTTAGTTGACAGCTTGGGGTTATGTTGTTTGGTTGACAAATCATATGGCTGGTTCATCCCCTGGTGCCAGTTCTTCTAGAAGAGGTGGTCGAGGTCGCAGTTGACAATCGATAAAACGAGGAGACAATGGCCTACTTTAGATCGACAGCCAAGAAGAAGGGGCCATAAAAATGATGCTCAAGTTATCAGGGAGGCGACCTAGGCCTATCATACAGGCACTTCGTCCCAAGTTAAGTATTTGATTTCTACATGGGAAGTTGAATTGAATCAACAGGTAGAAGCAGAAGCTCAGATTGAAGACTGACGCGACTTAGTCCCTGACGCGGGACATACCAAAGGTTGCACCACACAATATAAACAAATTGTCCATTTCTAATAGCTAATGAAGAGTATTGTGGCTAGAGCCATCATGACCTCTCTAGCAGGCTATGTCAAACCTGATCTAGGTTATCAGGAAATTCAAAAAGAATTTCAACTCATCCAATTCCAAATTCAGTAGTAGAATGTTTGTCTTGGCCGCATTGAAAAACACATTCCATGTCTTCCTCAGTCTGAATTACTAGGTCTCAGTGCAAAGGACCCAGCTCCTGTGGAGTCCTCTAATGAGTAGTAGTTTGCTTGGATATGGCAGTAATTATTTTTGTTTAATTTTCTATGATGTATACGTTAACTAGTTATCTATACTATAACTATTTAGGTTGTAGATGGTTTCGAAACATTCAGTCCTATAAGGCACTATTAGATAGACTCAAACTATTTCGTTTTTGGATGGCATATAATGTTGTTAGGTGACCAGTAAACCTGGTTTCCCAATGGGCAAGTTGAGGCCACGGAACGCCTTATCAATGATTATAACCCGCTTTTGATGAAAATGAATGAATGAAAAGGTTTTGGCAAGCTTACAAAAATAACATGTCATTTTTAGCGTAAAGGTCGTGAAATACATATTTTTTTAATTTTATCTATATGCAAAATGTGTATTTTTTATCGAGTGTTTAAAATTATTATTTTTTAGTGGCAATTATTTTTTGTGTATTGAAGTATTAATTAATGATACATAAATTTATAAAAAATCCTAAACTCAAAATATTAATGTTATTATTATTTTTAAACTTTGCAAAAAAAATTAAAATTTTCATTATAAAAAAAAAAAACATTGCAAAGAAAAACACAAAACACATGTTTGGAAAACCCTTAAAAAATAAACATCTTAGGACGAAAAACAAGAAGAAGAATAAGATAACTTGAAAAATGGTTAAATAATAAACATTTACAAAAAATTATCCACACTTAATACATCAGAAAATTTAAAGTGTCAAAAATAACCACTCTAAAAAAAAAGAGGTTGATGCTGCATCAACACTTTTCAAAATCAGCATGAAAATCACTAAGATTTAAAAAAAAATGTTCATATTTGATACCTAAGAAAATTAAAAGTGTAAAAAAATGCTCCTAAAAGGTTTATGCTGAATCAACACTTTTTAAAATTGGATGATTTTTTTGCTACCTCAAAAAAATGGGTAATCGGTAAAGTTTTCGTTTGGTCGGTAACCATGTTAGTACAACTTGATGGTGTATAAGTACTAATAATGTTGACCCCTAATGTAGTTGGTATCTGGCACCCAATGAGCTATATAAGCCACAACTTCAACATCAATGAATATGTCTTTATTAGCGAATATTTTAGTTGTTGTTTGCTAGATTCTTCCTAGACTTCATGGGGGTATGCAAGTGAAAACAATGAGCAACAAAGTGAGTGCGAAGGCAAGCTTTGAAGCTACCATCCACCTTGCTTGAGGAGCCTTTCTGGCTTCAAGCTCATTATCTAGGCATTATGGATGAAACAAAGAGCCACACCTCAAAGCAAAAAAAGAGTAAGGGCACAGAGAATGCCCAGGGGGAAGAGAGACTAAACCAACAGGTTATGCATAGGCCAATCGATGAGGGGACACTCCAAGGGTAGTGAAAGGCCTAGAGGAGGAAGCACCTTTTTAATACAACTATAAAAATCCGAGCCACAAATCTTTAGCATGCATACCATAAACAAATCTGGGGGGAAGAAAACTTGAAATGAACACAACAATTATAAAGCAACTTGGAAATACGAACTTGAAGGAACACACTGATATTGCTATCAAAGGTTGATGATACCTGAAACCCAACGCTAATTGAAAATGGAAGACTGAAAGACTTGATGAGCTTGTCAACCCATTCCTAGCACACAACCACACTAACTCTTGACCCAAAATTAATAGCAATGGGGGAGACTAGGTCAGGAGGACCTAAACCTTCCCCCCGCAGAGAAATAGAAACAACACTATGCCTAAGGAAACCTACCTCTCTAACAATCAAAGGCCACAAAGAAAGGATCATCCCCACCAAGTTTGAGCTACAAATACTTAGCTCTATCCCACTCCCAGGTTCCATTATGGAATTAACACCTTCGAGATTGTTCTTCTAACTGCCATCACGAAACATTAATGCGAGCATGATGAGATTGGATGTGTGCATGATCATCCATGCCACATGATAAATAGATGTGGGAGAGAGGTCGTAACACCTCCCCCCTTTATTGAATGGGGTGATGGAAGTGGTACCACTCCCTCCCACTATTGATCTATGTTCCCCATCCCATATGGTTTTTTTCTAGTTTTTAATAATAATAATTCATTTTTGAAGTCATTGTTAATCTAGTTGTCAAAATGGTATATGAGACACAATTGTTCATGAGACAAAGGAACAACCTTTGCACAATGATTTAAATGCTAAAGTCTACGAAGGCATGTATACATATATGCATACAAATACATGATGTATAATGGAGAGAGAGGATATCAAGTGAGCAGTATATACTTTAATAGAGAATTAAGATGCCAAACCCAAGTAATTTACTAGGATGTATCTCAAGACATGCATCTCTTAATTAAATAACTTTGTTATTGGAGTCATTTTGAAAATAATTAGTACTTGTTGTTTCAAATATATTGTGAGTATTTATATTTTATTACCTATGATATATTTTGCATTTTTAAGGTCGATTCTAGATGCCAATGAAGTTGAACCCTTTCTTTGAGGTTTTGTGCTGGTCAACATGAGTCATTAGTCTTGCCTTTATTATTACATTATGTTGCATGCTTTAGATCTTTGGGCATTTAGGTCATTGTTGGACCTTTCTACTAATTGAGCATGGCACAAAAAAGGCCAAAACTCCCATTACTGGTTATTTTAATGCAATAGATGTAGAGGACAATGGCACAAAGTCCTATAAGTTTGTACCCATGAGGTAATGTCTCTACTCACTCTCTAGATGTAGTTAAAATGCTACATGTGAATATGAAAAGGATTTTCTTAATTCTAGCATATGTGCTCTCTTGTTAGTGTCTTTTATTTGTCGCATCTCTTCCAAAGGCATGGTCTAGGCTTAGATGCGAAAAAAATTAGGAGCTAAATGGTTGCTAGGTGTATCATATAAAAAAATTATCGAGGATTTTCACACATTTAAGGACTACATGATGTGAGATTATCATCTAGCATGGCCCATGTATTTTTAGGAATTCCTTAGTCGACTTTACTTGTTAGAGCAAGGATTTATTTGTTAGGTGTCAACCTAATTGCATTGTCCTATTTAAGTAGAGTTTCATGACCTTCCTACCAAGTATTAAGTTTATGTGGAAAATTTGGTTCAATATCTTTGACCTTTTTTTTAATGATGTTCGAGGAGTCTTCCATCCAAGGCTCAACAAACTAAATATGCATTCAAGATAAACTTCAAAACAACCCAAATAATTCGATCTATATATAAGTTGGGGATCAAATTTGAAACAACATGTTAGATATATCAATTTGACTATTGAATGTTTTAATTGCTAAAGCCCTAAGTATCATATTAAAGATTACCCCTTATCAAAGAGGCCTTGATTGGTTCATAAAGAGTGGAGACATCATACCCCCACCAAGGTTCTAAGACCCTAGAGACATGTTTTTTCCCTGTTACACAGTATTTTGTCATCGACACCGCATCCCCTGGTCCTGGGTAGAGTCGGTCCCTAAATGGCATCAGTTTTATGTCATACATCAACAAATGTGTCCACATCTTCCAAATCATTCAAGAAGATTAACCATGCTCTTTAATCCTGAGATTGACCCTTTTTACCCATGTTCCAAGATCATCGTCGCAAGACCACCTAATTATGCCTACAACGATAACCTGAAGTATACTAGAATGTCGCAACATCGTCACAGGGGTACATATGTTCTCTGCGACGGTCAAATTTTAGGGCTCATCGCAAGTCCTAAATATCATTCTTGCGACGATAGCTCTGAATACATTGTTGCCTTGCAATGTCATCTCCGAGTCTTAGTGTTTGATTCGCGATGACTCAGACATGGTGAATTAGTTCAAACAGAATGCTTCTGGGTGGTTCTGGAACTAGTTGTTGGGTCAAGGAAGTTTTCCTTTCCTCCTTTGAGATGGTGGTTCAGCCTTTTGAGAAACCTCCCTTGAAGATAAGCTCCCTCTCCCTCATTTATGGAGGCTCCTCCTCTTATAAAAGCACTCCCCATTGCTTTGATCAGTTAGTTTTTGGTATTGAGAAAATTAGATAGTTTTGGTGTGAGATTGATAGTTTGCAGTGTGAATTGCTGATAGTCTAGCAATTGGTTGTGGATTGTCTTAGCGTTGTACTAGTGCTTTTGAGTGAGAGAGAGAGTTATCAGCCACTTGGGAGACCCTTTTGAGAGTGAATGCTTGAAGAAACATATTGGCTGGACCCTTCCAGGAAGCTTGCGACATCAAGGCTTGGTTGTGAGCTTTGCTTTTATTCATTTTAATACAATCAATGGTGATTTCCTATGTCATGTGTAAAATATATTTGATAGCTTATGGTTCCTTGACTCTGTAGGTGAATAGATCATTGTTGTGCTCTATTATGTGTTATGTTGTTCTCTTATGTTGTTTCAGGTGAATCGCTCATCGAGGAAAAGGGAACGATAGCTGAAGCAGTGCAATGAAAGCTCCATCGAACATCGGTAGGCTCTTTCAACAATGAATATTTAAGGAAATTAGCTGTTGTTTTGTCTTGCTGTGACTAGACCCACTCTAGGGCTAGAGGGGTTGCCTCTGTCCGCAGAGGGAATATTACCTACATCACAAGCTGGTAGCTCTACTCGGGAGTCCTTTTTGTGTTGTCTCTTATTTTGCTCTTGATTTGTTTTTGATTGAATTACATAGTGTCTCTCGGTTTTGGGACTGAGCCATCAATGTTCTGGATTACTTGAGTCAATCTGGTAGTCCCTCTCACTGTCTGAGAGATAAGTCTGGTGTCCTTCCGGTGTTTTTGCTTTGTTTTTTCTCTTAATTGAGATCGTCGTTGTTTATAGCTTAACAGTTGCGACGAGTCGCATATGCCCTCTTTGGTCAAGCTATACGTTGCGGATATCCCTCATACAGCTGCAATGATTCTTGAAATCGGACCATCGCCGAAGATAGGTGTACACTTACAACGACGTTGCTCAGTTGCTAGTTTTGTACTTGTGACGATATGGCTTTCGTCTCAGGTTGCTAGTTCAACCCTTGTGACAATTCCTGTAAGGTTGTTTTTCACAGCCTTACCTCCTGGATTAGCCAGCACTGCTTTTCCCCAGCTGTCTCTTGTCTCTTATCACACTTGTGTTGACTGTATTGGTTAAGACATTTTTTCCTTGGTTTCATTTATTTAAGTCTTGTGTTTTCAGACTGTGTGACCTAAATCTTTTCAAGGTTTCGTCAAGAAGTCATTTGTTTGGGTTACTCGTCCGTCCAAGGTTCATTCGTAACCATTTTGTTGATTTGTTTGAGGCTGTTCTACTGCTTGTCTTCTTTCTGATTGGTCTATAGTGTTTGGTTATTGAACTAGTTTCTCATATTGATTTGATTTCCACACTATCAAACATAGATTACATTTGTTTGGATCAGTCAGGCTTGCATTTGCTTGTTTGTCATTAAATTCCAAAAATAAAAAATATTGCATTCATATAGCGTATGAAAGTGAAAGTGCATTTGCATTACTAAATTTTTCATGATTGAGAAATTAGAAGCAAATTTCAAATCTTTCATTAGTAGTTACAGGATAAGTGCATTGATGCATCGTGTTTCCTAGTGATTGGATCGCTTGCATGCACTGTTGTTCTTGCATTTGCTTGTCTTGGTTTGCATTCGTTTGGAAATGAACTCCTTACCCTCATTAGGTAGTTGTTCATCGAAAGGAATGGTGTTTTACTCGTTGTAGTTGCATCCTAGAAATTGTCGAAATACATTCGGTAGGGCCTGAAAATCGAAACTTAATCCAAGACTAACTCTTAAAATATATTGAATGAACCTAACAACGCATTGGAACTTAACGCACACTTATCTAGAGGTCTAGGCTAGAGACGTGCTCTGGCGTTGTTAAACCTAGTCTCTATTGTTTTCGCTAAGGTTGGGTGATTCCTCCTTCTGTGATTCAATAGCCACTAGTACAGATTTGTGCTCCCCGTACCGTCAAGTATATATCGGGAGACCCCACTAGGTTATCAGCCTAGCATCCATAGGAAGCCGAGTCTGTCGCCTTATGAATCGTAATGCACCAAACATAACATTCAGGAAGATTGACTGCCGTACGGAAAGTCCCTGGTCATTTCTCTTTCATTTGATTACCAAGGTGTATATGTAGTTTTGCGATTTGTCTGGTAAACCTCTTGTTTAGTACTCCAGAGCAGTCACTTTCGTTCCTTTTCGACTCCTTAAAACCAAAAGGATCATCTGAGCACTTGTCCTTTCAAGCTCATTAAACATTCGAAGGAGACTAGAGTCATCTTTTGTCCTTTTTCTCGACTCTTTAAATATGAAAAGGTCAAGTTTCATTCCTGTGTCATAAAATTTATTTGTCCACGCTCACATTTTACCTTTTAATCTTGATTGTGTTTTTGGTTTGCATAGAGTTCCAACCATACTCGATTATCTCTTTTTCTTGGATTTTGAGTTAAGCCATCCTGGCGGACTCACTGATTGCATCCTCTTTACCAAGCGACGAGGACTTTGCATCCATCGTCTCTTTTGAGGTATCGACTATTGGTGGTACCCTTCCCGTTGTCCTAAGTGTTCAACCCCTTGACTCTCGAGCTCCGGGAGGGGAGCCTTTTGATATCAATTGGAATCCTCTTTGGGAGCCTTCAGAAGAATACTTCCCATTTACTCCCCCTTGGTGTTTCGGTTACAATGTCTTCTTCCGACATGGAAGAGACAAGCCCCGTTACTGGTGAAGAGAACCTTGTGTCAAGCAGAGAAATTCCTCTTCCCTCGGAAGGTTTCCCTTTTCACTCAGGTCTTGGTGTGACATTGCTCCTCCACTACTGCACCTTGTCTGACATCATGAGTTCCATGTCTCTTAATCGGAGTTCTGTATGGTCTTGTGCTATAACCCCGACCTCAGAACCTTTCATACCTCAGATTCACAATGTATCAGTCACGTCTGTTCCGTCAATGCCTACTGTTTGTGTGGCTTCTACAACTCATGCTGTTAGTGCCATTATCGTGTCCTTGGTGGTTACTTTTGTTACTGGGCCTTCAGTTGAACCCGCTAGTAGTGGTCCTTCATCCTCAGTGTCCAGAGTGATTAATCCTACGGGTAGTAGCCCGCTCTCTTTCGGTTCCATTCTGGCAGGGTGGTCATATGAGCAATACATGTTTACTCTTCAAAACCCGAATCATAACCTTCTGGGCTCCCAACCACCGTCCTATCCGCATAATCCATTGCATTATTAGGATCCTCGAGGGGCTCATATTTATCACACTGGGTCCCTCCCCCCTGAACCTACGGTTGAAGTTTCCATTCCGTTATCCATTGCCTGGTCTCATACTGCCTACCATGGTGGCCAAGGGCAGCCTTCTGGTTTCCAAGGGCCACCATATCAAGGGAAGCTATATCAAGGGTAACTATATCAGGGGCAACCGTATCAAGGGCAACCTGCAGGCCTACAAGGACAACCCTTACAGGGACAACCTTCGGCCCTTACAGGTTCCTCTTTTTTTTATTTAGGGCAACTTTCTGGTCAACCAGGCCAGCCTCAATTCCAGCCAGGCCAATCCATTGCCTAGCAAGGTCAATCTTCTAGTCAACCAGGTCAGCCTCAATTCCAGCTAGGCCAACCCGTTGCTTAGCAAGGTCCTCCCTCTGGTCAAGTAGGCCAGCCTCAGATCTAGCAAGGCCAACCGACTGTCCAGCCAGGTCAACCCTCTAGCCAAATGGGCCAGCCTCAGTTTCAACAAGGTCAATCTATTACCCATCAAGTTCAACCTTCTAGGCAAATAGGTCAACCTCAGTGCCAGCAAGGCCAGCCTTTAGCCAGTTGGGTCAACCCCAGTTTCAACAAGGACAACAATTTGATCAAATCAATCCATCTCCCAGTCAATCTGGCATTCAAGCACTCGTTGTTTCTTAAGCCCCACCTGGTTTCTAGACTCAAGCTGGACTCCAGACCCAACCTAGTCTCCAAACTCAAGTTGAACTTCAAGCCCAACCTGTTTATCAAATGCAGCCTGGGCCTTAGGCGCAGTTTGGAGCTAAGCCACAATATGGTCTCCACGTAATTCAGCAACTCCAGGGTGCTCCGTATCAAAATTATCAGCAACCACAGGTCAATCCTTATCAAAATTTCCAGGAGCCCTATGGTACTCTTGTTGATCAAGCTGGTAACTAATGGGTTGCTGGTGGTCAAAACCCGGGACAACCATCCAGTTATACTTACAATCCTTATGGACAAAACCCTTACGGGAAAAATCCTTATGGACAGAACCCATGGGGCCAACCAGGGGCTGGATCAAACCCTACTGCTGGCTCTTATCAGAAGCCTGTGATGTCCTTTAATCCTCAATTACCTTTCCTAGCAACCTTGGAATTTCCTGATGTGTCCAAGCTCATGAACAATCCAATCCTTCATAATCCATATTAACCACCGGTTCCGACCAAAATTCCCAGTGATTGTCCTAAATTTGATGGTAAATCTGGAGAGGACCCTCAAGCGCATGTCATGACTTATTACCTTTGGTGTTCATCTAACTCATGGCTTGACGATTCTATCTGCCTCCATCTTTTCCAACGGACTCTCACTGGTTCCGTCGCGAAATAGTATATTGAACTTGCTCGTGGAACTTTCCAGGATTTCAATTCACTTGCAATGGCATTTCTTACTCACTTTCAATTACTGATTAGTTATGAAACGGGAACACACCTCATTACATCTTTGAAACAAGACACATTGACACAAATCTCCAATCATATTCATGAATGGAGAAGGCGATGTTGTTTGATTAAGTTCTGGATCCCTGATTAGCTTCTGACTGACTGGTTTACTAGCTCTTTTGTCGGTTCGATAGCCCGCGATATTGCCATGGGGGCATGTGTTACTGAAGAGCAAGCTATTGCACGTGCTCAGTATCTTGATTTGGTTTATTCCTAATCTAGTATGCTATATGATTACTTGCCTGATGCTCCGTGACCTGGAACTACTAAGGCTCCATTGATACCCTCAGTTGACGGTGTTATTGGTTATGTTACTTCATCTTCCTGAAAGTCTTCTGCGACCCCTACGAAACAAAAATCTACTGCTCCTAGTGAAAACACTTCTCAGGCCACATCTAATACTGGTAAAACCTCCAAAGTCGATGTCGTCCAGTCCACCGTGGCAGATAAAGCTTCGAAAGGTAAGAAAAAGGGGAAAGGCAAAAATAAAGTTGATCCACCGAAGCAGGACCCTCCTAAGCCTCCAGCCGATGATGGTACTAAAAGCAAACCTAAGTACCCTTGTCTCATCTGTGATGAGGATCACTACACTAAGGTCTGTCCTAGACGGTCTGAAGTTAGTCATTTGCTTAAGGGGACTCCAGGAACTCCTTCTCTGCTTAAAGAGCCTTTTCCCTCTCAACAAACCCAAATGGTGGTCGATCAACCTCAGTTGTCTTCCACTTTTGGCTCTCATGTTTTTATGGATGGGACTATTCCCATTCATATAAGTACTCGATCGAAAGAATATCCTCCACCCACAGGAAAGGAACCTGAAGTCCCTTCAAATGTTCCTTCATCCAGTTCTGGCCCTCTCCATATTGAACAGCTTAGCACTGAGTCAGTCATTCGACCTCCTACCAAGGGAGTGCTTTGGAAATCTTCTTATAACCCCAATGCTCATGTCATGCAGCACTATAGCATTGTTGAGGACTTAGCCCAAGCCCCTTCTGCTATGTCCGCTTTGGAAGTCCTCCAGAGTTGTCCCTCCCAAAGGAAGTCTCTGTTATCAGCCATTGGTGGCATTGACCCAGCCGATTTGGACTTGATTACTTTCGATCTTGACAATCATGTACTATGATTGCCTCATCAGATTGCTTTCCTCATCCAAGTCATCATTAACTCGAAAAATATTCACCTTATTGTTATTGATGAGGGCGCCTCCACTTGCATCATGTCTGTTGCTTATTGGAAGGCCATCGGTTCCCTGACGTTGAGTCAATCTCCTAATACTTTGGAAGCCTTCGATGAAAGAGATTCCCATCCATTTGGTATCCTCCCATGCTTGCCTATCACTCTAGAGGGGAAGACAGTTGAGGTTCAAGTCGAAGTTGTTGACACAAATTTGACTTACAACCTTTTGTTAGGATGAAGCCGGACATACGCCATGCGCGCTGTGGCCTCATCTCTATTCTGTGTACTTCATTTTCCCCACCAAGGGAAAATGATCAAAGTTGATCAACTGTCCTTCTTCGCCTCCTCTTCTTCGGATGGCAATGTCCCATTTGTGGAGCATATCACTGTTCCCTATGAAAGTGTGGGCAGTGGACTCTTCAAAGATCCTGCCCTTATGGGTGTCTTTTCGCTCCCACCTCCCAACATCGCCCCCATTAACATGATCTCTATCCGTTCTGACCCTTGGGTGATCCCTCCCGTTGATTAGGTAGACTCCTAGGGTGACGTTATGCCCTTGAGTCCTGCCGAGCTCAACTACGTAGAAATTGTTTCAGCATCGGTTTCATCCTTCGATCCTGCTCCTTTGAGCAGATCCCTCGACGTGTATGTGCAATCCCCTTGGCTCAGAGATATTGTTTCTTCAGATCCATTACAGGAGACTTTTCCTTCCGATGAAGCAATTTTAGAGACTATGTCTTTTGAGGATCCTCCTTGGTTCGATCATCACCATCATTCCTTATTTCTCCTAAGCCAAGGGGCCATGACTACCTGTTTAGAGAAGTTTGCTTCCTGTATTCCCTCTCAGCTGCTTCAGACGCTTATTCAGATTCATGACGTTTTTTCTGAGGGAAATATGGGGAATATTATGCAAACTATGCCCATTGACATCTCTGTCAAACCAGGGATTGTTGAGAATATTCACATTGGCGTTACCTGTACTCTCGACGAGATTCAGCTTTACGTCGATCTTTTTAGAGAGTTTTGCGACGTGTTCGCTTGGTCATATGACGAAATGCCCGGTATTGACCCTAGTATCATGGTACATGAGATCCCTAAGTATCCTGGTGCCAAGCCTATTTGACAACGTTTACGCCCCGTGCACCTGAGAAAATCCGCGGCTATTAAAGGAGAAGTTGAAAAACTTCTCAAGGCAAGGTTCATTTACCCTATCCCACTGACTGATTGGGTCTCTAATATATTCCCTGTGACCAAAAAGTAGGGCACTATTAGGGTTTATGTTGATTACCGCGAATCGTGTGTGTCCAAAAGATAATTATCCTATGCCCTATATCGACCAGCTCATCAATGATTGTGTTGGGAGTCAAATTTTCTTGTTTAAGGACGACTTTTCCAGTTACAACCAAATTAATATTTCGCTTTCTGATCAACACAAAACCACCTTCATCTGCCCATGGGGTACCTTTGCTTACAAGAAGCTTCCTTTCGGCCTTAAGAATGTCGGCGCCACCTTCCAACGAGCAATGTTCTACTCATTTCATGACATCCATCACATTGTTCAATCGTATCTGGATGACCTTCCGACTCATTCAGCGAAGCGTTCTGACCATCCGAACCACCTTCGTAAGATTTTTCTTCGTTGTAGACATTACTATATTCATCTCAATCTGCACAAGTGTGTCTTTTGCATTGAATCCGACAAAATTCTTGGGTTTGTCGTCTCTAAAGAGGGCATTCGTCTCGATCCCCTCAAAGTTGAAGCTATACTGAATCTCCCACCCCCTACTTCTTTGCATTAGTTGTAGAGTTTGTAGGGAAAAGCCAATTTTCTACGTCATTTTATCCCTAACTACGCTGAGATTGCTAAAGGTTATACGCGTCTCCTTAAGCGTGACACTCCCTTGTTTGGGATGACACTGCCCAAAAGTCATTCGAGCAACTGAAGACACTTCTTGTTTTTGCTCCCTTATTGCGTCCACCTGACTACCATCGTGACTATATTCTTTATCTCACTGCTGCCGACAACACTATTGGCATGGTTTTGGTTCAAGATGATGACAATGGTTTTGAGCACGTTATCTATTATCTTAGCCAAAACCTCCTTGACACGGAGACTCGATATGTTTATGTTGAGAAGCTTGCCTTGACTGCCGTTCAAGCTGTCCAACATTCTGTCATTATATTCTGTTGTGTACGACGACTGTGATTTCCGATTGCAACTCGATGAAGTACATCTTGTCACGTCAATTGCTGGGGGGCAAGTACTCGAAATGGATAGTTATCCTTCAAGAGTTCGATTTGGAGTTTACTACTACAAAGTCCAAGAAGTCCCTCGTCTTCGCTGAGTTGATTTGCTCGTTACCGTCTACTACCGCTCCCTCTCAGATAGAGGATCACATTCCGGACGATACTCGTTTCTTGATCATTACCCTCGATCCCTAGTATGGTGACATTATTGTCTATCTCCAGACATCTTCTTTCCATCCTGATTTGTCTAAGGATGCTCGACGACGTATTCGTCACCATTCTCAGCCTTTCGTATCGTTGGAGACACTTTGTGCCCTCTCGGCATTGATTTAGTTCTTCGTCATTGTTTGACGTTCGAGGAAGATGAGAGGGTCTTAAATCACTGTCACTCCAGCACATGTGGTGGTCATATGTTTGGTTATGCTACTACCTAAAAAATCCTCTGTCCTAGTTACTATTGGCCCTCTATTTTTAAGGGTTGCATTCTTGCTGTTCGTTCTTGCCACACGTGCCAAATTTACCAATGGAAGATGCATGCGACACCATCCCCTTTGCATCCTGTCATTATCGTTGGCCCTTTTGCTAAATGGGGCATAGATTTTATGACTTGTAACCCTCGCTCAGCTGGGGGGCATTGATATATTATCGTTGCTATCGATTATTTTACAAAATGGGCCGAAGCGATGCCTACATTGTCTAATGACGGTAAGATAGAGATGCAATTCCCATTCAATCATGTGATTACTCGATTCAGAGTCCCTCAGGCTATTGTCACTGGTGACGGTTCTCATTTCCGTGGTCATATGATGACTGAGTTAACAACCCAGTTAGGCTTGCGTCATGATAGTTCGACGCCTTATTACCCTCAGGCCAATGGCCAAGTCGAAACCGTTAACAAGATGTTGGTTACGATGCTTCAATGTACCATTGGAATGCAGAAATCTAATTGGCACTTGATGTTGTTTCCACCTGATGGGCTTACCGTACCTCAGTGAAGGATGCAACTAGATTCACACCATTTCAACTCATTTATGGTATGGAGGCTACCCTTCCGATTAAATGCGAAATACCTTCTCTCAAGTTAGCTGTCAAATTACTTTCGAATACTACTCCTGTAGAAGAACGTCTTCTTTATCTACAGCAGCTAGACGAGACCCGTCGACTTTCTTCTTTAGTCATCGAATCACAGAAGAAGAGAGTGAAAACTCACTTCGACTAGACTGTTAATCCTCGTTCTTTCATTGAGGGAGATTTAGTCCTGCTATACGATCAAGCGAATGATAAGCTAGGGGCAGGAAAATTTGAACCTATGTGGAATTGGCCTCATATTGTGAAACACGTTTTGCAGAAAGGGGCCTATGAGCTAATTGACTACAAAGGAAACCCTTTAGATAAGCCCTGGAATGGGCTTTATCTTAAAAAATATTATGCATGAGTCTTTCATGCATCTACTGTGTACATAAGTGTGTTTTTTAGTGTGTGCATGTTTGGTTTGGTGTGTCGGCGTTATTGCTGCTTATTGTGTCTTTTTACTTCTTGTGCAGATGTCTGTTGCACCTTATATCAGTTTCGCTGATGGTGCCTGCTGCAGTACCCGGAATATTTCCTTCGTGGCATGGGCGATCTACAATCCTCACGGTGAGTTAGTAGACCTTCAAGGTGTTTGTCTAGGCTGTACCACAAACAATGTCACTGAATATAGTGCCGCCATTGAATTATTGGTTGAGGATGTTAACCTCAATATTCGTACATTGATTGTGAACCTGGCCTCTCAACTTGTTGTTCTTCAACTTAATGGGCGTTATTCTGTCAGAAACCCTCAAATTTTAAGATTATATTTATGTGTTTGCTTACTAGAATTTTTTTTGATTACATTACATATCAACACATTCCTAGAAGGCTAAATACATTAACTGATGCAGTGGAAAATCATGTATTGGACATACATTTACGAAATTTATAAAAAACATTATATGCAAGTATTCAGATGCAATAATAAAACATAGATAGCTGTATATCGTGTTTTGCGCCAGAGGTGCTCAAAAAATAATGTATATGTTCAGGTTACAATCCGAGACACATGTCTCTGAAAACACCAAAAAAGGAAACCTAGACAACAACTATGGGTGCTGCTCTCTATAGTAGACCACTGCCCGAACTACTCGTCTGAGCAGTCTACAAATCCTATTCGACACACCCGCGGTGTGTCACTGGTACTGTCTCGGGGTCTCCTCAAACCCTCTGTAGTCAGGGATCCCCTCGGTTAAGCCCTCCAAGTTCCAGGTTATCTCCTCCTCCACATCTCCACCAAGAGGTGGTAAGGCAAGCTCTCTGTTCTCCCTCCGAGCCGTAGGAGCGAGACCCACTAGTCTCTCAGGTCTGACATCTGCAAAATTAAACAGAATTATTAGGGCATATACGTTTAAAATCCAAAAACAATAAAAAACTAAAATATAAAAGTGTGGCGGTCAACCTAAGTATGTTACCTCTCTCATCCCACTGCTCTCCAGGTAGAAGCAGCATTTTTGGATCTCCCCTAAAATACATCCCTGCGTAGGTCCAATCCTCAACCACCACCTGCTGATGATGTAGCCACTCCATGAAGTTAGGACCCCATGACACTAGTTGGCCGCTGCCTCCTCGCGGCATCACATGGGCCCACCGAGTGATTCGGGTCTGTCGTGGTCCAGGCCACCCTACTCGCATGTCCTGTAACTAAAGTATGGGTACCCGCTCAAGAATGAGTGGTATCAGAATCGAACCATACCCGAACTGCTTCATCTCGCCTCTCTAGCATTCGGTCAACTACCTCTTCATGTTTAGAGACACTACCTCTGCCCAGTTAAACATAGTAGGATTGAGGCAATCTAAAGCCAACTGCAGTTGTGTTTTAGCTGCCTTATGTTGAGCCTAAGAACCAGCTGCTCTCGTGATCGTGAACAACAACACACGCAGTGACAGATCATTCACTGTTGGAATCTGTAACTTCCCGCTAGTGGGTGATTTTCGTGCCCTTGGGCGAGCTCGTGTAATCAACATGTCTAAGGACTCTCCGATGATTTGCACACCGCCCATGCAGGGTCTCTCCCCTCATCGTGATAAACCAGTAAGAAAATATATATCTGTGGCGTCAAACTCAACCTCTTGCCCTTGGATGATGAATTTACCCTCTGTTGGGTTCCATGATCGAATTAAGAATTCTAGGAGGTCTAATTGCGCTCTCAATAGCGGCGTTAGGAAGAATTTTAGCAGTCCTGAGTTACGGAGGACCTGCAAGCATTGAGGATCAGTTACCCCTCTCTCATCATCTACATCATGTGTGCATTCTTGCCACGAAAATGCCATTTTGCACCTTGCACATACAAACATTTTCTGACTAGAAATTGTTTGATCCATTTTCATATGCCACAATGGTGTAAAAACAAATTTCGTGTGTTTTCGCACTCGTCATAGCTGTTTCTAAAACAGCTGCGACGGTATGATATGAACTATTTACAAATTTTCGGATCGCCACAGGGGTACATCACTTCCCTGTGACAATGCCGATTTTGGCCCGTTTGGAATTCGCGGTCATCGCAACCCCATGGGGAAAATCTGCGACAACCGAGGTGAATTTTTGAAACAAAAATTCTTCCCAAACTCGACCAAAACATTGAAGTTACGGTTAAAATACACTCAAAACACAAAAGAAAAGGCAGAATGCTTACTTGGAGAGAGTTTGGAACGCAATGAATCACCACAACTCTGGAAATTGACACCCAATTTGCAAGTTACGCGTTGTTTGGAGTTTTACCACGGTTTAAAATAAAACAAAGTGAATTATGTTTTTACCATATGCCTTGTTATAGCCTTTTTCTTGAAATTTAGGGATTTGACTATAGTTTTTGGGTTTTTACTATAGTTTTTAGGGTTTTGGCTATAGTTTTTAGGGTTTTTGACTTAGGTTTTCGAACATTAATCGTGTATCCTTGTAGAATGGGTCTTATGCTTGGATTTCTATGTGCAGGAACAGGTATGTCAGATGCGGGTATTGATCAATACATGCTTGATAAATACCGTGAAAATTTCTCACAAGTCCTCTTTAAGCTCTGTTTTGACTCGTAAAAGATGAAAAGATTGTCGAGTATTTTTTCCCTTTTTGACTTGTTAAAGAAAATAAAAAAGGGAGGTCTAATTTGAGCTCTTTTCCGACCGTTTAAAAATGAAAAGATGGCCGAGCCCTTGTCATTTCGAGATCATTCATGGTTGCGAAACGTCGTGTGTCCAGTAAGTTTTCTACTTTTTTGGACTGGAGACACTATTTACGAAAAGTACTCCTTGATCGAAATGGTCAAGCGGTTCTCTCAAGTATCGTTTTATACCTTTTCGGGCTTGAGAGACACAAACTTACGAATAGGTTTTATCTAGAGTTTTCTTTTTCGTGTCTTTTTCAAACTATCTAAACATGAAAAAGACTCTAAGTTTTACCTGTGTCAGACTCGTTAAACCCTGACGACATTGGACTCGTCACCATGATGAGACCCGAGCTTCTCCTCCCTAGGGCTCATTAAAATTTCACTAGGTTGGATTTGTCCAAAGGACGAACTTATATTGCAAGCATATGCTATCCCCTTCAAGCTTGTTTTTAAAAAATAATTGGGGTACTCGCCAGTAATGGTGGGGGGGATTTTTTTGGAAATATTCCATTGGTTACCTATGGCAGCTAGTAACTCTTGAAAATCAACACTTTTGCTTCTCACCGGGTTTGGGACATCCTCGCTTCGTCATTAGTCTTCCGGGGTTGGGTTCTTCAGTTTGCCTCATTCCATTCGATCCCTGCTATCTCCACATGACCTTCGATCCCTTGGTACCAAAATGCTGCCACATTCTGGAGTCGTGTCACCGATATGTTCAAGAGCTTAATCCTTCTACAATTTGCACCCTTAGATCGTCCTCTGATTCTCTATTTCATCCATCTTCATCTTGTTCCTTTTATCATGTCGTTGATGTGGGAAACATTATGGCCCTCCTGCGACGGATCGCTTCATGTCGACATTAACTCATTATCCAAGAAATTGATCTAGAGACTCCTTTCGAGTACCTTGCAGCTTGCATGCCTCAATGGCAAGTTCTTCGCACTCGACGACAGGCTTGCATTATTGGTGTTCGATCGGTTGATTCCACGAGCGTTCGACTCTAGATCATTCTTCACACTTTGTGGATTGTACTGGCAGTACCTTAAGAACCATTGAAATTACTGGTGGTCTCTCTCGCGCTTGTTAACAGTTCACATCATTAGTCGGTAATCAAGTGATTTTCTAGTATGCCTAACTTCAACACATGATATTTGCATGTTAGAAATTGTACTTTGATCGGGTTGGATTCAAGACCCTGGACTAAGGTTACATAAGTTCGGGTTGCACGGATTGGTTTGTGATTGCATACATGACTCTTTGATTGGATGGCTATGACCATACCTGAGTCTTTCTGGATGGCTACAACCATACGTATATTTTCATATGGTCTTATCGACTGGATGACTGCGTCCATACCACAGACCAATTCTATCAGTCTTTTGGATGGTTGCACCCATGCCTAGATTACATGTATTCCTTTCACTGTTAGAGATATCAGTCATACTTGTGTCTGCAGGTTCTCCATGATGGTGTTTCGATTTAGTTATGGTTTCGTAAAGCATTTCACCCCTACCACACTCTCAGCCTTCATGCTTTAGGGGGCATCTGTTACACAGTATTTTGTCATTGACACCGCATCCCCTGGTCCTAGGTAGAGTCGGTCCCTGAATGGCATCTGTTTTATGTCATACATCAACAAATGTGTCCACATCTTCCAAATCATTCAAGAAGATTAACAATTCTCTTTAATCCTGAAGATTGACCCTTTTTACCCATGTTCCAAGATCATCGCAAGACCACCTGATTATGCCTGCTATGATAACCTGAAGTGTACTAGAACATCGCGACATCGTCGCAGGGGTACATCTGTTCTCTACGATGGTCGAATTTTAGGGCTCATTGCAAGTCCTCAATATCATTCTTGCAATGATAGCTCTAAATACATTGTTTCCCTGCGACGTCATCTTTGAGTCTTAGTATTTGACTCGTGACGACCCTTACATGGCGAATTAGTTCAAAAATAATGCTTCTGGGTGGTTCTGGAACTAGTTGTTGGGTCAAGGAAGTTCGCCTTTCCTCCTTTGAGATGGTGGTTTTGCCTTTTGAGAAACCCCCCTTGAAGATAAGCTACCTCTCCCTCATTTATGGAGGCTCCTCCTCTTATAAAAGCACTTCCCATTGCTTGATCAGTTACTTTTTGGTATTGAGCAAATTAGCTAGTTTTGGTATGAGATTGATAGTTTGCAGTGTGAATTGCTGATAGTCTAGAAATTGGTTGTGGATTGCCTTAGACTTGTACAAGTGCTTTTGAGTGAGAGAGAGAGAGTTATCATCCACTTGGGAGACCCTTTTAAGAGTGAATTCTTGAAGAAACATATTAGCTGGACCCTTCGAGGAAGCTTGCAATGTCAAGGCTTGGTTGTGAGCTTTGTTTTTATTCATTTTAATACAATCAATGGTGATTTCCTATGTCATGTGTAAAATATATTTGATAGCTTA
>Ga0115851_100136_pt1 | contig 24686 bp, 29 predicted proteins | sample InSIn2gowninarea_FD_83865 | JGI IMG/M metagenome (GOLD analysis project Ga0115851, IMG submission 83865)
AATCTAATAGAAGAGATAGAAAATAATAATTTACCTAATAACGGTACTGAAACAATCGGGCCACCCTCGAATAAAGATGCTGAAACAACAGAGCCTCTATTTTAGAAGAAAAAAAAATTAATAAATATCCTATAATATCCAGCATGTCCTAAAAAACTTCTTACATCAGTTTGTGTTTTAGGGATAGGAAGGGTCTAAATTACTTGTACTTTGGATGGATCTACCTGAATCCCTAGGAATGAAATGAAGTGCACTAGTACAATTCCTTCGTTCATCATCATATGACATTTTTCAGTACTCAAGGAAGGATGAGCTTGTATACAACGTTTAAGTACTTTCTCAAGGTTTTGTAATGCATCTTCAAAAGTCACACCATAAGGAGTAAAGTCATCCATAAATATCTCCATAGAGTCATTAAGCATATCAGAAAATATTCCTATCAATGCTCTTTGAAACATTGCTAGAGCATTACATAGTCCAAATGGGAGAACTCTATAGGCAAAAGTTCCCCAAGGACTAGTAAAAGTGGTCTTGTCTTGGTCTTGGGGTGCAATTTTGATTTGGTTATATTCGCTAAAACCATCTAAAAAGGAAAAGAATCTCTTCCCTGACAAACTGTCTAGAACCTGATCAATGAATGGCAAAGGGAAATGATCTTTTTGAGTGGCTTTATTTAAGGCTCTATAGTCTATACACACTCTTCATTTCCCATTTTTCTTAGGTACTATCACTAATGGAGAAACCCATTCACTATCAGATATGGGGTATATAAACCCTGCATTAAGCAATTTTTGAAGTTCTTCTTTAACAATTTCCCTCAAATTTGGATTCATTTGCCACTAGGGTTGACAGACTAGTCGGCACCCTTCCTTAATATAGATACGATGAGTACATAATTTAGGAGAGATCCCCTTCATAACTATATAGTCCCATGTGAATGCTTCCTTGTTTTCACGAAGTAACTTCATTAGCTGTTTTGTTTCAGCATCTGATAAATTGGGGTTTATGTTCAATGTTTTTCCAAGTTCGATTTCTACAGTTGTGCTTTTAGAGGAGATAGCAGTTGATTGTCGAGGTACATTTTCAGATTTAAGCTTTTCCTGGGTTTTAGGTTCCAAAATTGCAGTAAACTGGTTATATGTTTCAGAAGTGACCGAGAAGGGTTCGGAAATAAAATTACTAATTACTTCATCCTCCGTGGTATATTTAAAAGTTAAGGCTTGTTCGATAGTCAAAATAGGTTGAGTAGCATTATCATTGTAATCCAACCATACAGAATCATCATTATTAATCATAGGTGTGGCATGAGGATAAAGAGTAAGTTGCTTAGTTTCACATCCATTAGAAATTGTCATTGAACCTGATCTACAGCTGATAAAATCATCTATTGTAGCCAGCCAGGGTCTCCCCGAGATTAGAGGATGTCCCCCCAACTTTGTTTAGTCTGTAATACAACAAAGTTAGCGGGGTAATTCTAGGATTCCGTTGAAATGATTAGGTTTTCAATGACTCCCTCTGGTTTGATTGTGGAAAGATCAGCTAACTCCAGGATGGTTGGTGTCTCTCTGATTACATTCTTTAACTGTAATAGTTGTAAGGTTTCAAAGGTCATAATATTTATAGCAGCACCTAAATCTACTAGAACTCGTGACACAGCAGTTTTCCGATCTGTACTGTAACCGTAGGATGACCGGGATCACCATATTTAATAGCGGGAGTTTTTCTGGACATTAAAGCAGCTAGATCACCCATCACATGAATTGTAAGGGGATCTTTAGCTTTCCTACCAAGTTTCTTAATACAAATGTCTCTGACAGTTCTAGCATAAATTGGTACATCTCTTAGTGCTTGTAAAAGTGGGATTTTAACATAAAGATTATGTAATTCGCCTAAAAGATTAAAAATAGGCGGCTCTAGTTTCTTAGTGAGAGCTAAACACTCAGGAAATGGAGGCTCTGTTGTTTCAGCATCTTTATTCGAGGGTGGCCCGATTGTTTCAGTACCGTTATTAGGTAAATTATTATTTTCTATCTCTTCTATTAGATTCGGTCTTGTCAGTCCTCCGTCAAAGATCAAAAATCTTTCTGCATTTCATTTTTAGAAGTCTCACTCCATTCACTTAGCTGCATTCTGCTAGGGGCATGCCATAATCTGACTGAAGGGCCTTATCATTCATTCCCCTCAAGTCTTGTACCTACTGGCTTAGGTCTTTTCATCAATGTTTATTAAAGTCCATGACAATCAATGTTTGATATTTTAATGGATAAGAGTCATTTCGGTCACTAGGTCTAGGGATTAGTCATTTGGCCTTCAAACAATGTCCAATAAAGCCAGCAAGGCCAGAGGGAGGCACTTATAAAGTTTTGATTCAAAGATTTTCATCGTCATGTTGATAGATTACAATTGTTCTTCAAAACTCTGTTTTGAAGAAAAGTCAACAGTTTGTCATTTGTAATAATTTTCAAAAGTTTCTTAGTTGATTTCTCCAAGTGCAGCCCTGGTCTCCTTTGCCAAATTCCATGTCGGCTACCTCTGCGAAAAATTGCCAAAATTTTCATCATTTTAGTCAAAGAAATCAAAAGGAAGTGTGAAAGCAGAGTTGTACTAATTGTTAAAAAAGTGCCAAAGTGAAAACATTACAAAATGGGTTTTGGAGAAAGAAAAAATCAAATCTAACTCTTGCAAGATATTTCTCCAAGTTATATATATCATTTGTTTCAAGTTACATTCATGAAATCTTATAGAAAAGTCGAATTTGGAGGTTGAAAAACAAACTGCAGTTTGAAAGGTTGTGACTGTATTAAAAGTTGGATCGTGGCGCACAGGTGGAGTGGCGCGGCGCACTGAGCACAACCACACAATGTTAAATAACATGGGTGCGGCACACTCAAACGGCGCGGCACACTGGGTATGTTGCACGGCGCATACACATAAAAGCCTGATTTCGCTCAGAATTGCAACAAATTGCCTTCCAATCCCTTGAATTTGCCAGGTGGGGTCGATCTCTCAGTGTTTCATCTATTTTTATGCTTGTATGATGATGGTTTATGACTGCTTATGGTTGAAACAAAAACTCTTAAACCCTACCACTTAAAGTCATCAAAACAATTGCTGCTAGGGTTGCAAATTCGTTGTGTTGGCGCCAAGGTTCCTCCTCCATTTCATTTTTCCTTCTTTCCCTCATTCCCTTCTTCCCAATTCCATTTTTCCCATTTCTCCCCTATCCTAAAATGTTACTAAACTCCTATTGCCTATCCCCTCCGCTCATTTGTCATATGTAAAACCCCAAACCCTACCCTATATAAAATTTCCTAAAACCCCCTACATGTCCTTGAATAAAATTCCTCCTCATAGTCCCTAATCCCTTCATATTATTCCCCTTCCTAACAGTCCCTTGTTGCATTTTTCCCCTTGGTGGCAGATTTCAACACATCACAAAAGCAATCCAAACACAATTTTATCACCAGCATCTTTTTCTCTAAGGCAGTGGAAAAACAGCGGTCATGGCATCTGAGCATGCATCAAACTATGAAATGGAAACCCAAAGTGACTCATCCTCGGAAGAACAGGCTCCCCGGAGGCCTCACAAAAGTGGCAGACATGTTAGAGAAGAACCAACCACCCTTACAGAATTGCAGGCCTACCCTCTTGCTATGTCATGTTTCCAGCATCAGTCATGCTTTGAGTTTTGTCAAAAAGTGGCAAGTGTGCAATTTCATCATGATCCGGCTCGTCTATTCGTGCTGCACTTACATGGAGATCAGGCTACTCAAGCTGGTGCCACCTTCATACTTACACCAAAATATGTCTCATTAGCAACCGGCATACCGAACATAGGAGAACCAAGGAACAAGAAGCAGAAGATTGATCGGCATCATTATGATCCATATATTAAAACCACTTTCTTGAGGCAGCTCAAAAGAGTCTTTCCATTCCGGTATCTGAAAGATGAGTATGCTCCACTAGTGAGATTGATTATGAAATATTCCAGCTGTGAGGGACGATTCTCTCGTATTTATGCTTATCACATCAGGTTGCTCATGCATTTCACCAGGGTATGGATGATGAACATCCCGTATTTCATTTGCCGGAACATAAAGAGGATGACCACCTTTATACAGCATAAAACCCCTCAACAGCAACTTAACAGTGTTTATCATTTTGCTCTGATTAAGATTTTGGTGGTGCATCAGCTTGATCTACAGGGTATCACTTGGGATGATTTCATCTCCCGTGACTTCTTCTGAACTTCACAGGGACCTCAAGAGACTAGATTTGAGATAGGGGAACCTTCTCATCAATACAAACACTATGAGACCACCAATGTGTCGGTATTTGTCACATATTAGAGGGGTGCTAGACATTTGTTTGCAGTAGCAAAGCGAGTGTTATCTCCACCCGAGGTGGAAGGGGCCTCGCTTCCGACATCAGCACTACAGGTACAGGACAGATGTAAGGAATCAATGCATGATGAGGGGCCATCAGGTGAACAAGAGACCGAATTCATTCTCCTTCATGATGATGACATAAATACAGATCCGCAAGGTGCACAGCTTAAAGAGATCATCTAGAAGCAGAAAACAGAGATTCAAGCCTTGTCCCTTGACTTGGAAAGAGCCAAATGGAACATGAAATATCTAGAGTAGAGAAACAAACAACTTGACCATCGGCAAGCTGAGATAGAGTTGCAACTGATCAAGGAAAACCAGCAACACATCATGGCAGCACAAGGTAGACCTATGGAGCAAAGAGATGAGGACCGGGAGTATGTTTTAGAGAAAGTGAACGTTCACTTGGAGCAGCTAGTGGAGAAGGCTAATAGGGAAAAAGTGATGTTGAGACATATGACTCACCATTACATGGCCCGAAACATGAGCTCCAAAGCAAGAATCAAGAGCCTAAAGGCGAAATTGAGGAAGGTAACAAAAAGACAAACGTGGAAAAAAGAGCAAGATCAGCTCCGAATCTTGGTTGAGGCTTCTTTGGTCTAGCATGACATGTGATAGAGAAGGTACAGCCCAAATTTTAAGAAATTTGGGGCACATTTTTTCATTTTCAAATTTTGTGCACAATAAACATGTTTTTTCTCCCTGTGCGCCACGCCACCTGGCACGCTTTCGCTAGGGAGCTCCAAATGACAAAAAGTTTACATTTTTATATTTTCCATGGAAAATCATGACTGGTGGTGCATGGCCAAGAATTTTGGGCCAGTTTTGAGTCCTCAGGAGGTCAAAAACACCCAAAAAGTGACCTCTCTGCCCCTATTTTGACACACAAGAAGCAGTCTTGGGAGATTGCATATTTGGAGGGGTAAGTGGGCACAAAATTCATAAATTTCACTTGGGTTGGAAAGTAGACAGGTAGGGCTTTCCAACAAGCACACTTGGGCTCAATTTGGCCTTCAGAAAGTGCCTCAAAACCAGCTCCAAAGTGGCGCGACACATACAGTTTTGGGCGCGATGCACAAAGACCCAAAGGCCAAAATCACTCCCGCTCTGCGAAATTTCAATTCGCAATTTTCTCCAAGTGGGCCCGCTCATTTACAATAAATTTTTCCCAGCATCAAAGGAAAAGTTTAAAAAACATTTTTGGCTTCTATCCAAGTGGCCAAATGAAAGCGAACAGCCACCCAAAAAATCTACACTCACGTTTGTTTTTTTTCTAATTGGTCCTCATAGAAAATTAAATGTAACTGATGATGCTTGGCTCTTCATTACCTAGGTTGATTGACTTTCTCATGGCAAAGCTTATTTATTGTATTGAGAGTCATTTTGTAAAGGGTTGGAATTTCTGGGAAACTGTGGGAGAGAAACCCAGTCACTCACTGTACATTTTGACAGAGAATTAATGAAAGATTGCAGCTCTGGTTCATGAGATTCCTGTGGCATTAATTTAGCAAATGTATTTGCTTTTTGTTTCATATGTATTTCGTTATGTTTCATAGTCCATTCATATTCATTTCCAGTGAAATATTCTAAGTAAGAAAAGGTAGAATTCAGTTTTACTGCTCTGCCTTGGGAAAGTTTTCACGTTCTATGTTTTCATCTGTTGAAAAGGATTCATGTATTTATGCCCTTTCCACCCTCTTAAACAGTCTCTCCATTTCATGTTATTTCAAATTTAATTGATAGACTTTCGACCTGTCTTGCCTCACGAAATAATTTGCGTCTTTGAGTTAAATTCTTTGCTCATGTTGTTCCTTGGTCTCACACATCCCAGAAAACTCTGTCATTCATCAAAATACCTCTATCATATTTATTTACCTAGCCTAAAATCAGTATTCATTTTTGAGTCATCTCAAACCCTATTGTTTAGTTTCCTAAGTGTGACCCGGAGAGAGCCCTCTCTTGTTCTGGTAGGGCTAGCTACCAGACTGAGCGTGGTTTGTGGTTACCCTAAATTTCACCTTCCTTCAACCTAAGGTAGATTTAGGCTCTAACATAGTGGTGACTCCACTGGGGAAGAAATTCTTTGTTCATTAGTCTTCTTCGTTGCGTAAACGACAGGCTTAACCTACAAACACCCCATACTTCTGATAATTCTATGCTTCCGGATGATAAGTTTAGGATTTGATAGGCTGAGTAAGTTGTTCATGTCCTTTTGATTTTTTGAAAATAGCACGTTGGCTTCAAGAAGATATATCAGAGCTAATCCAGACCCAGATCCTCCTCATATCTATGAAAACCCCAATTTGATTCCAAGACTTCTTCGTCAAGAGAGCTCTATAACTCCCGTGTTCAAATCCCATTCATGTCCTGACATTTTTGAGTATATTGAAGAGCTTGATTTCGATGAGCTGTTTGAAATATCATTGTTCGAGACCAAATCCGAAAGGCTTGTTGACTCTACTGTCCCCAATCCATAGTTTCTTGTAGACCTAGAAACTGAAAGGGCTAACCGGTCAATTGATAACTATATTGCGACACAACTTCAAACTCAAATTATTAATTCCCTACAAACTACACACACCCATCCAACACCTCCAAGACCAAACCCATGGCTGCTCGTTTTTCACCTGTTGTGCTGCCTCAAGTTTTAGATGATATGCCCGCAGATTATCAAAGAAAAATCCCTTTGTTTGATGGTGCTCCTCACAGCGTTACCACTCAGCAACATGTGGATAGAATGGCAGATTTCTATGACCTTCATGAGATCAATGCAAAGAATGTGATAATGAGACTCTTTGTACAGACATTTGTCGGTGAAGTTAGGAAATGGTTCAGAGGTTTTCCGGCTGCACGTATCGCTACCTTGGCTGAACTGCAAAGACAATTTTTAGACCGCTGGGAAGTGAAAAAGAATCCTCTTCAAATTCTAGCTGAATATGAACAAATCAAACGAAACGTTGGTGTCAGTCCAAGACTACTACATTAGATTCAATTTCATTTATAATGAAATTCCCGATCATCTAAGGCCACCTGTGGGACTAGCCATGATGAAGTTTCCGGATGGTTTTGATGCTGACATGGCTTATCAACTGAGAGAGAGAACTGGCCACAATGGAAGACATGCATAAGATCGCGGTCAGCGTTGAAGAAAATCTGCTGACCAAGAGGGCTAGAGCAAAAGCAGAAAAGAAGGTCACAGTCAAGGAAGAGTCTTCCTCGATGGATCAATTACTCAAGAAGGTAGAGCAGATGCTTGAAAGGGTGAAACTTGACAAACCTGAGCCACAAGTTAGAAATCCTAACTTCCGTGGCCAGCAGCAGCCACAATATAGAATAAGGCAGAGAGATCAATGAGCCCAAGATCAAACAACACAGTAACCAATACAGCCACCTCTGTAGCAAAATTTTGTGAATGGACCGGAGTCTGATGAGGAAGGGAAGGTAATAGGGGAAGAGAACCACCTCTTCACTCCGGATGATTTGCCTACTTACATTACTGAAGAGGATGAGTATGCGGAAAGTTTAGCTGCATACAGAGACGCAGATGTCATTCTAGCAAGTGACACAGTGTTGGAAGAAGAATCAGAGGAGTGTCAAAGAGGCTATATGAATGCTCTGTCCGCTCAACAGTGACAATATTCACTAAGAAACAGAGATGTGCCGGTTAGCCCAATTCAGAAGAGGAAGGAAGTTTCAGCATCAAAGAATGATTCATCAGTTGCACAAAAGAAAGGCAAAGAGGCACGTACTCCTGACAGCAACAAATCACCATCAGCAGAAAAATCAAATCAGCAAATTGTATCGAGAGAAAAGGAAAACAAAGAAGTCCCAGTCAAAGAGGTAGAAAAGACTTCCGCTTTTAGTTTAGAGAATGAAATTTCTAAATTGAAGGTATCCATTCCCTTGACTGTTATAATGTGCCACCTTTTTATATCAGTTTAAGATTGCATCATTTTGTGTTACATAATGCCATGTTCGATTCCGGAGCTTCTCACAATCTCATGCCCAAGGCTATCATGGATAAGTTGGGTTTGGATGTCACCCGGAAGTACCATGATCTCTATTCGTTTGATTCCAGCAGAGTGAGATGCATCAGGCTCATCAAGGACTTGGTTGTGATTCTGGATCAAATCCCAATAAAGAATGTTTTGATGGATATTGTTGTAGCGGATATTCCTCCTAGGTTCGGCATGCTTCTTTCCAGGTCTTGGGAAGCAAAATTGAAAGGGACACTACAACTAGATTTCTCCTATGCAACGATTGTTGTGTTTGGCCAAATGAGAAAACTGTATCAGGAACAAAAAATGAAATACATGATTACAAGCAAGGAGAAATCCATTAATCATCCAATTAATTATGTACATACAGATCTAGAGTCTTTTGTTTTGTATTCAGATATTTTTAATGATGTTGATAGTCAGTTAGTAGAAGCAGAAAGTATTCCAGAAATAGAAGAAAATTTCAGAGAAGTTTTGAATAAATAAGGAAGAGGACAACAAAAAACCATTGAGAACTCAGCTGAAGGTAACAGACAACAAGCAGGAAAAACAGAGCCAACAGAATTTCGGCACTTGGAAGAATAGGAAGAAGGCTTGTGGACCATGGATTTCGACGGTGTAGTGGGAAATGATGGTGTTGGAATTGGTATTTGGGTATGCAGTCCTTTCTCCGCCCCGAACAAAGTGCCTAGTAATGTGCGGGTATGCTCCTACAAATTAGCTTTTGATTGTTCGAACAATGAGGCTGAGTATGAAACTCTGATAGCCGGCCTAAAAAATCTAAGAAAGCTGAATGCTAAGAGGATTGGAGTATATGGCGACTTCGAATTGGTGATTAAGCAGGTCAGAGGCGAATATCAAGAAAAGCATCCTCGGATGCGGGCTTACCGGAATGCAGTCCTAGACATCCTGAAATTATTTTCAGAATATACTTTGACATGTGTGCCTCGTGTTCAAAACAGCATTGCTAATGCTCTTGCTAAGGTGGCCAGTAGTTTGAAGATTCCAATGAACTCCAGTAATAAATTCGAAATCCATGTCAAGCATCGTCCGACTGTCCTCGACAATCAGATATATTGGCAAGTTTTCCAAGATGATGAGGAGATTGATGATTTTCTGCAAAATAAAGGTAAGTTCAAAGAGACCTCAAGATGTAGAAAATGATGATGGCAAAGATGAGGTGCAGATAAATCAAATGGAAGTGTTGCAGCTAAAGGATAACATCATTCCCAAAGGCTTGATACCTTTAGAATAACTCTTTGATCAGGATGACGTAGCCTGCAAACCAATATTGCAGCCAACAGAAAGGGGTGTTGAAGAGGTCAATATCAGAACAGCTGCTAATCCTAAAATGGTAAAACTGTCTAAAGCATTGCCACAGAATATGAAAGCCAAATATATCAGTTTGTTGTCTTCATTTTCTGATGTGTTTGCTTGGGACTATTCTCACTTAAAGACATACGATACCAATATAATTCAGCACACTATACCCATTAAGCCTAATCAGAAGCCTTTCAGACAGAAGTTGAGAAGGCTAAATCCAAAACTGCTACCATCAATTGAAAAGGAGATAAACAGGTTGTACAAATCAGGAATCATCGTTCCCATCAGATTTTCAGACTGGATCTCTAATTTGGTGCCTGTATGGAAGAAGACATGTGAGATTTGCTTGTGCATTAATTTTAGGAATCTCAATAAAGTTTCATTGAAAGATAACTACGCACTGCCCAAAATGGATCATATACTTCAGCGAGTAGTTGGAGCATCTCGCATGTCACTACTTGATGGTTATTCTGGATATAACCAAATTTCTGTCCATGAAGATGACCGAGACAAGACAACATTCACCACTTCGTGGGGAACTTTTCATTACGCTAAAATGCCTTTTGGTTTGAAGAACATGGGTGCCACCTTTTAGCGGGCAATGGACTTGGATTTCGCAAATGAGAAGGATGTCTTTTTGGTTGTATACCGGGATGACCTAACGGTGTTTTCCAACACTGATGAAGAGCACATGTATCATCTGAAAACTGTCTTTCAAAAGTGCAGAAAATATGGTCTATCGTTGAATCCGAAAAAGAGCTTGTTTTCCATGGAGGAGGGCAAACTACTTGGGCACATCATCTCAAAAGACGGCATTCGTATTGATCCAGCATGTGTGCAAGCAATTCAGCAAATCGATCTGTCCCAGAATAAGAAGGAGATTCAATCGTTCAATGGTAAAATGAATTTTTTACGCCGCTTTGTACCTAATCTTATTGAACACCTAAGAGAGATCATGAACATGCTTAAAAAGGACAGCCAAGTGAAGTGGACGAAAGAGGCTGTAAAATCTTTCAATTTAGTCAAATTGGCTCTTTCTTCAGCTCCAGTTCTAATCAACCTGGAATACACTCAGGATTTTATATTGTTTTTATTTGCTTCGAAGCATACTATGGCAATGGTGTTGATGCAGAAAAGAGATGATCATGAAAGACACATTGCTTTCTTCAGCCAAACTATAAGAGATGCAGCCTTAAAGTACAACATCATTGAGAAGCAAGCCCTCACACTTGTGAAAGCATTGAAAGATTTTCGGGTATACATTCTGCATTCTCATATTTTGGCTTATGTTCCTAATGCTGCTGTCAAAAATGTTTTAGTGCAGACCGATCCAGAAGGAAGACGAGGCAAGTGGATTGCAGCTTTGCTGGAATATGATGTGGAAATAAAGCCCACAAAGCTTGTCAATGGACAGGGATTGGTAAAGTTAATGGCCAAATCAAACTTGCACGCCTTAGATATAAATCTGATCGCTGCTATGTCCGATGAGAATGATGAAGGTTCATCAATTCAGGTATCTGAAATGTTTTCTCTTTCTCCGTGGTATTCAGACATCATATATGTGCTTCAAAATTTGTCACCACCACTCGACATGACTAGAAAAATAGCTAGAACTCTCAAATTAAAGGCTGCCAAGTTTTACATTCTAAATTCTGCACTTTATTGGAAAAATCCCGATGGTGTTCTGTTGAATTGTTTGGTGGAAGAAGAGGCAAAGCAAGTCATGGATGATTTCCACCAAGGAGATTGTGGCGGTCACCTGTTTTGGAAAACAACAGCAAATAAAGTTCTAAGGGCGGGATACTATTGGCTGACATTGTTCGCTGATGTATGTAAGGTTGTCAAGGGCTGCCATCAATGTTAGATTTTTGGAGGAAGGCAAAAATTACAGCCTTTTCCACTTAAACCCATTGAGATGAGTGCTCCTTTTCAACAGTGGGGGTTGGATTTCATTGGTGAAATTCATCCCGCTTCTTCCGGTCAGCATCGATGAATTCTTACGGCGACAGATTACTTCATGAAATGGATCGAAACAATTCCCACCAGACAAGCTACAGATGCGGTAATTATCTCCTTCCTTGAAAATAACATCTTGTCTCACTTTGGTTGCCCGAATAAGTTAATCACTGATAACGCAGCAGCTTTCAAATCGAAAAGGATGGTAGAGTTTTGTCATAAATATCACATCATTTTGGGTCACTCAACTGCCTATCATCCATAAGGAAATGGATTGGCGGAGTATTCTAACAAATCTTTAGTCAACATCATTAAGAAGCTGTTGGAAATCAATAAGAAGAGTTGGCATAAGAAGTTGGTCAATGCACTTTGGGCAGATCGGGTCAGTCAGAAGAAATCCATTGGTATGTCCCCTTTGAGCTTGTGTACGGAGTTGATACATTGTTTCCTACCTCTCTCGCAGCCCCGGTAGTCAAACTTCTTCAGGAAGTCGGCAGTGAAGACAATCCTATGCAGAGAAGACTGAATCAAATGATCCATTTGCAGCAGACCAAAGAAGAAGTTTTCCAAAAGATATCCAAGTTGTAGGAGAAGATTAAGAAAATTTATGACAGAAAAGCAAAGGCAGACAAATTTTAGCTGGATGATGTGGTGCTGAAGTGGGATGCGAGGAATGAGGAGAAGGGTAAGCACGGTAAATTCGAAAATATCTGGAAGGGTCCCTTCAAGATTGCAGCATATCGGGGTCAGAATGCCTTTCTTCTGAAGGAAATGAATGGAGAAGATTGCCCAGGAGGTTCGATCAATGGCCAGCTGCTCAAGCGGTACCATTTCTGAAAAGTTTTCTATTGTTTCCATTGCCATTGTAAATACCATTTTATTTCAGTTTTGGTTTGAGTTTGTCTACTCAGTCTTTGAGTCATTTTAAGTCCAAATTTTAGTCAGTCCGAGTCAAGTTTCAGTCAATAAATGAGTCAAGAGTTGCGTGTTGTTTGTCGAAATAATGACTCCATAGCCCAATGGACGAAGGCACTGTCTGCTCTCCCAAAGATATGTCGTTCTTGGCACCTCCAAAGAGCTACCATCCCCTATTGGAGCCAATGATAGAGTCGGTCTTGTCAGTCCACTGTTAGAGATCAAAATTATTTCTGCATTTCGTTTTTAGATGTCTCGCTCCATTCACTCAGATGCATTCTGCTAGGGGCATGCCATAATCTGACGAAAGGGCCTTATCATTCATTCCCCTCATGTCTTGTACCTGTTGGCTTAGGTCTTTTCATCAATGTTTATTAAAGTCCATGATAGTCAATGTTTGATCTTTTAATGGACAAGAGTCATTTCGGTCATTAGGTCTAGGGATTAGTCATTTGGTCTTCAAACAATGTCCAATAAAGCCAGCAAGGCCAGAGGGAGACTCTTATAAAGTTGTGATTCAAAGATTTTCATTGTCATGTTGATAGATTACAATTGTTCTTCAAAACTTTGTTTTGAAGAAAAGTCAACAGTTTGTCATTTGTAATAATTTTCAAAAGTTTCTCAGTTGATTTCTCCAAGTGCAGCCCTGGTCTCCTTAGCCAAATTCCATGTCGGCTACCTCTATGAAAAATTGCCAAAATTTTCATCATTTTAGTCAAAGAAATCAAAAGGAAGTGTGAAAGCAGAGTTGTATTAATTGTAAAAAAAGTGCCAAAGTGAAAACATTACAAAATGGGTTTTGGAGGAAGAAAAAATCAAATCTAACTCTTGCAAGATATTTCTCCAAGTTATATATATCATTTTTGTCAAGTTACATTCATGAAATCTTATAGAAATGTCGAATTTGGAGGTTGAAAAACAAACTGCAGTTTGAAAGGTTGTGACTGTGTTAAAAGTTGGAGCACGGTGCACAGGTGGAGTGGCGTGGCGCACTGAGGGAGCGCGGCGCACTGAGCGCAACCACACAGTGTTAAATAACATGGGTGCGGTGCACTCAAACAGCGCGGCGCACTGGGTATGATGCACGGCGCATACACATAAAAGCCTGATTTCGCTCAGAATTGCAACAAATTGCCTTTCAATCCCTTGAATTTGCCAGGTGGGGTCGATCTCTCAGTGTTTCATCTATTTTTATGTTTGTATGATGATGGTTTATGGCTGCTTATGGTAGAAACAAAAACTCTTAAATCTTACCACTTAAAGTCATCAAAACAATTGCTGCTAGGGTTGCATATTTTTTTGTGTTGGCGTCAAGGTTCCTCCTCCATTTCATTTTTCCTTCTTTCTCTCATTCCCTTCTTCCCAATTCCATTTTTCCCATTTCTCCCCTATCCTAAAATGTTACTAAACACCTATTCCCTATCCCCTCCACTCATTTGTCATATGTAAAACCCCAAACCCTACCCTATATAAAATTTCGTAAAACCCCCTACATGTCCCTAATAAAATTCCTCCTCATAGTCCCTAATCCCTTCATATTATTCCCCTTCTTAACAGTACCTTGTTGCATTTTTCCCCTTGGTAGCAGATTTCAACACATCACAAAAGCAGTCCAAACACAATTTTATCACCAGCATCTTTTTCTCTAAGGCAGTGGAAAAACAGCACCCATGGCATCTGAGCATGCATCAGACTATGAAATGGAAACCCAAAGTGACTCATCCTTGGAAGAACAGGCTCCCCGGAGGCCTCACAAAAGTGGCAGACATGTTAGAGAAGAATCAATCACCCTTACAGAATTGCAAGCCTACCCTCTTGCTATGTCGTGTTTCCAGTGTCAGTCATGCTTTGAGTCTTGTCAAAAAGTGGCAAGTGTGCAATTTCATCATGAGCTGGCTCGTCTATTTGTGCTGCACTTACATGGAGATCAGGCTACTCTAGCTGGTGTCACCTTCACACTTACACTAGAATCTGTCTCATTAGCAACCGACATACCGAACATAGGAGAACCATGGAACAAGAAGTAGAAGATTGATCAGCATCATTATGAGCCATATATTAAAACCACTTTCTTGAGGCAGCTCAAAAGAGTCTTTCCATTCCGGTATCTAAAAGATGAGTATGCTCCACTAATGAGATTGATTATGAAATATTTTAGCTGTGAGCGACGATTCTCTCATCTTTATGCTTATCACATCACGTTGCTCATGCATTTCACCAGGGTACGGATGATGAACATCCCACATTTCATCTGCTGGAACATAGAAAGGATGACCACCTTTATACAGCATAAAACCCCTCAACAGCAGCTTAACAGTGTTTATCATTTTGCTCTGATTAAGATTTTGGTGGTGCATCAGCTTGATCTACTGGGTTTCATTTGGGATGATTTCTTTTCCCGTAACTTCTTCTGAGCTTCACAGGGACCTCCAGAGACTAGATTTGAGACAGGGGAACCTTCTCATTAGTACGAACACCATGAGACTGCCAATGTGTTAGTATTTGTCACATATCAGAGGGGTGCTAGACATTTGTTTGCAGCAGCAAAGCGAGTGTTATCTCCACCCAGGGTGGAAGTGGCTTCGCTTCTGACATCAACACTACAGGTACAGGACAGAGGTAAGGAACCAATGCATGATGAGGGGCCATCAGGTGAACGAGAGACCGAATTCGTTCTCCTTCATGACGATGACATAAATATAGATCCGCAAAGTGCACAGCTTAAAGAGATCATCTAGGAGCAACAAACAGAGATTCAAGCCTTGTCCCTTGACTTGGAAAGAGCCAAATGGAACATGAAATATCTGGAGCAGAGAAACAAAAAACTTGAGGATCGGTAAGCTGAGATAGAGTTGCAACTGATCAAGGAAAATCGGCAACACATCATGGCAGCACAAGGTAGACCTATGGAGCAAAGAGATGAGGACCGGGAGTATGTTTTATAGAAAGTGAACGTTCACTTGGAGCAGCTGGTGGAGAAGGATAATAGGGAAAAAGCGATGTTGAGGCGTATGACTCACCATTACATGGCCCGAAACATGAGCTCCAAAGCAAGAATCAGGAGCCTAAAGGTGAAATTGAGGAAGGTAACAAAAAGACAAACGAGGCAAAAAGAGCAAGATCGGCTCTGAATCTTGGCCAAGGCTTCGTTGGTCCAGCATGACATGTGATAGAGAAGGTGCAACCCAAATTTCAAGAAATTTGGGGCACATTTTTGCATTTTGAAATTTTGTGCATAATAAACAGGTTTTTTCTCCATGTGTGCGACGCCACCTGGTGCGTGCTTTCGCTAGGGAGCTCCAAATGACAAAAAGTTTACATTTTTGGATTTTCCATGGAAAATCATGACTTGTGGTGCATAGCCAAGAAGTTTGGGCCAGTTTTGAATCTGGATTTAAGACCTCTGCGGTTTATTACTTTTGACTTTGTTACCAGAGAATCCACAGTAAGAACTATTTTCTGCCAACGTTTCAAATCCCAATCGGGTTCCATCATCAGGACAACTTAAATGCTTGATAGAACAAGAGCTTATGGAGAGATTAAATAGTAATCAGGAGGGTAAATTGAGATGAATCTCGGCTCTTTTGAATTTTTTTTTTATTTATTTATTTTTTAATAGAATAGAGATGTCGGCTCTTTATTTTTTGAATAATAATTTTGATTAATTAATGATGAGCTAATTAATTGCTATAAATTATTATTTTGATGATCATTATCATAATTAAAATTAATGTTAATTTTTAATTAATTAATTATAATTTTTAATATTTGGTTACTTTTAATTTTAATTTTTTTTTTTTTTCTGTAAGCTTTGGTAGGACTCTCCAATTTTCATGTCCATTACATACCCCACTACGGGGGAAGGGTAGCCCAAGATTTGAACCCAAGACTTCCGGTTCGGTGAGACTTCATTTCCACGGCCATTGCCGCTTGAGCTACCCCATGCGGACTTTTAATTTTTTTTTTTTTTTGATAGGTAAGCACCCACAAGGGATTTGAACCAGTGACCTATTACAAAGAGTGTCTTAACAATGCACCCATTCACCATCAATCCAAAACCCCGAGACAATTTTAATATTAATTTTAATTTTTATTAATTAATTAATTAATTTTTATTAATTAATTAATTTTTAATTTTTATTAATTAATTAATTATAATTTTTTTTGATATAAGAAATTTATTAATATTAATTGTTAATTTTTATTTTTATTTTATTTTTATTTTATTTTTTTTATATAAGAAAAATTATTAATATTACTTGTTAATATTATTATTATTAATAATTATTATTACTAATATAATAATTAATAATAATAATTAGTATTAATAATATTAATATTGATCATAATTAATATTAATAACATAATAATTGATAATAATAATTACTATTAATAATATTAATCAAGAGGTCAAAAACACCCAAAAAGTGACCTCTCTGCCCCTATTTTGACACACAGGAAGCAGTCTTGGGAGATTGCAGTTTTGGAGGGGCAAATGGGCACCAAATTCAGAAATTTCACTTGAGTTGGAAAGTAGACAAGCAGGGCTTTCCAACAAGCACACTTGGGCTCAATTTGGCCTTCAGAAAGTGCCTCAAAACCAGCTCCAAAGTGGCGCGACGCATACAATTTTGGGCGCAGCGCACAGAGACCCAAAGGCCAAAATCACTCCTGCTCCACGAAATTTCGATTCAAAATTTTCTGCAAGTGGGCCCGCTCATTTACAATAAATTTTTCCCGGCATAAAAGGAAAAGTTTAAAAAACATTTTTGGCTTCTATCCAAGTGACCAAATGAAGGCGAACAGCCACCCAAAAAATCTACGCTCATGTTTGTTTTTTTTCTAATTGGTCCTCATAGAAAATTAAATGTAACTGTTGATGGTTGGCTCTTCATTGCCTAGGTTGATCGACTTTCTCATGGCAAAGCTTATTTATTGTATTGAGAGTCATATTGTAAAGGGTTGGAATTTCTGGGAAACTGTGGGAGAGAAACCCAATCACTCACTGTACATTTTGACAGAGAATTAATGAAAGATTGCAGCTCTGGTTCGAGATTCCTATGGCGTGAGTTTAGCAAATGTATTTCCTTTTTGTTTCATATGTATTTCGTTATGTTTCATAGTCCATTCATATTCATTTCCAGTGAAAGCTTCTAAGTAAGAAAAGGTAGAATTCAGTTTTACTGCTCTGCCTTGGGAAAGTTTTCACGTTCTATGTTTTCTTCTGTTGAAAATGATTCATGTATTTATGCCCTTTTCACCCTCTTAAATAGTCTCTCCATTTCATTTTATTTCAAATTTAATTGCTAGACTTTTAACCTGTCTTGCCTCACGAAATAATTTGCGTCTTTGAGTTAAATTCTCTGCTCATGTTGTTCCTTGGTCTCACACATCCCAGAAAACTCAGTCATTCATCAAAATACCTCTATCATATTTATTTACCTAGCCTAAAATCAGTATTCATTTTTGAGTCATCTCAAACCCTATTGTTTAGTTTCCTGAGTATGACCCGGAGAGAGCCCTCTCCTGTTCTGGTAGGGCTAGCTACCAGACTGAGCGTGGTTTGTGGTTACCCTAAATTTCACCTTCCTTCAGCCTAAGGAAGATTTAGGCTCTAACATCTTCTTTATCAGAGTTAGAATAGGTAATATCATCAATGATAGGCTCAACTACTCTTCCGAATCGTAAATGAATATCATTACACTACACAGGGTAAACAGGAGATGTAGGCAGGTTCTGAATATCGATGACTTGCACAGCTTTATTATTATTAGGGTTAGGGTTCGGTTGTACATGCAGCTGGGGTCTTATTGTCTGATTTTTTGTTGGAGCACCTGATGGCAGAGAGAGTGGTTGCTGAAACTGAGGAAATTGGTTTGGGAACGGGATTTGTTGAGCTCTCCAGTTTAGGTTCCATTGATTAAAATAAGATTGTTGTGGGGGCCAAGGAGTCCACATTGCAGGGTCTAGAAAGGGAGGGTTTGTTTGTTGCATGGGTGGGGAATTCATTTGGTTAAAGGGTGGGTATTTCATTTGGTTGAAGGGTGAGTAGTTTGCTTGATTGAAAAAAGGATAATTATTCCAATGATTAAACGGCATATTGGAGTTCATATCTTGTCCTCGTGGTTGCCATTGCCTCCTTTGTGTCAGCAAATAAACCGCTTCAGCTTCCTCCTCTGTTGGTTGCAACGCTGCTTTTATCCCTGGTAAAGAAGGGCATTGTTGAGTTTCATGGTCCTTCTCACAAATGGTGCAAATTGGAACCTTGTCCAACGGGCATTCCCTTAGTGGATGTTTTTCTCTGCATTTAGGACAGAAGATATCCAAAGCAGCTTCTGCCTCTGCTTGTTTCTTCTTAACCTGCAAGGTATCAATCTGTGAAGCAAAAGAACTTAACATTTCAATTTTGAATTCCTCAAGTAGATTACCTATTTCAGCTCTTGTTGCTCCTCCACTGGCTGATTTTTGGACTCTTGAATATGTATTATCCCTGATTTTTGATCTATTTGTAGCTCCTCTTAAAGATATCTTGCAGAGGTTGACAATTTCATCATATGATTCTTTAGATATTTCCCCTTTACCAAGCATATTTAGCATGTCTAAACAATCATCGCTTACCCCTTTCAATAATATTGTCTTAAGAATATCTTTACTTACATTGGTGTGATTGGATCTCTGCAGATTGTACTGTAGTCTTTCCACAAAGTCCTCCAAATTTTTGTTGTCCTTTTGAACCATCTTAAATAATTCCTCCCTTTTTTCTCTTGTCCGGCAGTAGTCTTGATATTTGGTCAAGAACTTCTCCTTCATTTGTTCCCATGTCGTGATTACCTGACTTCCCAGACTCATAAACCACCTTAGTGCATTTACTTTTAACGTTGCTGGAAATAGCTTCAATTTCTAAGCATTAGTAACATAATCATAACTTCTACACAATATATCAAACTCAAAAAGAAACTCATCAGGATCTTCAGAAGATAAACCATGGAAGTTAGGTAAGGTTGAGAGTGGGATATTCTTCATAGGAGTTGCCCCCCTAGGAACATTCCTAGTAGGAAATCCCAATGTAGAAAGAGAATTTTCCCCTCTTCCTTCCTATCTTCCATTATAGAATCCTTCATTATTCTCCTCCATTGGTTGCTCTCCCGCTGCACTTGCTCTGTCTTCAATGTCTTCTGTTAGCTCTTCAACGTCCTTAACTGGTTCCTCAATGTCCTCAATTGACCCCTCAATGTCTTCAGCTGGTTCCTTGAAATCTTCTACTGATTTTTCAATTTCTTCTACTATTTCCTCAACTCTTTCAGGACCCACAACTTCCTCTATTTCGTAGTTTGTTTGGAGGGAGAGCTGAGGCTTGGGCTTCTAAGAGCTTAGCCTCTGAGAAGTTTCAGCCTTTGATATAATATCATCAATAAAGGTCTTTCTTCCTCCTCCTTTGCCCTTGCCACCTGTATGGATGTTTTTCTTGCATCCTCTCATGCACTCTGCATATCTAAAAGAAAATGTTAATGCTTTTTAAAATCTGCAATGGCCTTCCCCAGCAACGGCGCCAAAATGTTGGTCACTTTAATTGCTTATTAATTCAAACAACTAAGTGCTACATAAATTGTCAACCTAGGGAAATCTATTTATTTCAAAGGCAACTACGCATTGTATGTGCTCAATCCCAAAAGCAATAGAAGTTGTAATAAATAATTTAGTCACACCTTTCTCTAAGTAAGTTGAAGCTCCACTCTGAGTTACAGCCAAAACAAGCTATTGCAAACACTCACCAAGTTATGCGAGACATCAGAGGAGAGAGCCATATCAGTGTTTTTTTAAATGAATTTATGATAAAATAAAATCCAGAGGTCTCGATGGAATGAGGGAGAAGAATAGTGTGAAGGAGGAGGTGAGGGAGGTGATGTGAATATAGTGGAATGGGACAACTCTCATAAACTACAACCACTTGGCAATTAAAAATCCAATAAAATGAACTACAACCACTTTACAATTTTGAGATTTTAGATCTCATAATTTCTTTTAAATTAGGATGTAATCATAGACTTACGGAATTCAAAAACACCATAATTTTAATTGTTCTATAATTTGGTTGCAATGATTTTGTAGGACCATTAGCAAAAATTAATAAAATCAATATTTACAATTAATTTACAAAAATTAAAATAATATACATTTTTTACATTTTTTACCCATGGCGGTAAAAATTATCAAACTTTAGATGAGCACAATTTGCAAACAGTGTAACCAAATTAGATGAAACAAGAACCGATGGAAAGCTTGCGAAAAGACGAATGCAATTAAGCAATCGAAAGAAGAATCTGAATTAAAAAAATGGAAAAATTGTCACACACTTAACCGAAAGGAAACCATAAAAGGAGATTTATCCCATTTACGGAAAGGGTCCCCATTGTTTAAAATAAATGTGTGTTTTCACATCAACAAGATCGAAGCAAAGCAAGTAAATCATTTGAGGATAAAGTTAGGACCATAGACAAAGGGTGTGTGTGGGAATCCTTTGAGAGTGGAGATAAAGGAATCACGTAGGAGTGACGCATTGATGAGAGGGTAGATAGAGGAATGTCAGAGGAGACCACCCTGAATAGAAAGGCCAACATGAGGATTCAGCTATAGAAAAAGAGGTTCTAACAATGAGATCTAGATGATAGAACTAGGAATGGGAGGTATATGTCCAAGGGGGTGGGAAGATTTCACCAAGAGGTCCAGATAAAGGAGGGTTTCTTCCACTCATAGGGATGGTTCACACATGAGGACATAGATGCACAAATAAGTTTAGATGGGCACCATGAGACAAGGGGACTTGCAAACCCTTGGAGCAGGAAGGTGACACTACAGTCCATGCCAGAAGGATTGTAACTGAAAGGTGAGGTTTTATCCCATTGCATGATGGTGAAAATTGAAGAAACCTAGGGAAATTCCCATGTCATAGCCCAATGGAAAGGCCAAGGCCTACGCCATGAGGAAGCCCACCACCTTTAGGCCTTGTCTTGTGGAACCAAGGAAAGGACTGGGTTAGGCTGCAAGTAGGAGATAAATTTCAAAGACAAACATATAATTCAACCCTAGAGCAACGCTGGTAGCCAAGTCTTTCAGTTTGAGTGCACCATCAAGGAAGGGGGATGTGGATGATCCCTCTCTAGGTGTTTTAAGTGCTCCAAGGTGATCCAAAATCTTTTTCTTATAGATGTTTTAAAGAATTACATGCATAAATTGTAGCTTAACATAGAAAACTTAATGTGCACATGAGAGAAGAGGAGAAACACATAAAGCATGAAAGAGGACAACAAGATTTGATAATGGAGTTCATTCGACTTGGACTACATCTTCAGGCCCTACTCGATCAATGGGGAGGCCTCCATTCATTAAGTGGCATGAGAAAGAAGAGTACAAGCATCAGTTACAAAAAAGGAGTTTTATACCTCCATACTAAAAAATGGCCAAAAAATGAAGATCTCTGATGGAGAAATGGACAGTGCCATTGCATTCGTGGCATCGAGAAGTGTTGAAACCATATAAAATTTGTCAAAATCTGACAAAGTGAAATTTCGCCCCTCCTACAAAGTTTTGCCTCGAACTGCATGCACTGCCTCCTCTCCCTAGGGGCACTGAAAAACTGTGTTTAAATAAAATATTGGTGGCATATTTTCCCAAGTTGGATATTGGTTGAGTTGGTTAGGGGTCTGGTTAATATGGAGGAGGTCAGGCAGTCAAACCCCACCTTGTCCTTTCTTTACACATTACAAACAAATCTTCTTCTTTTTTTAATTAATTTATTGGTTGGATTGAGCCCAATTTGGGAACCCACCCACCGTACCTGTCTCCTTTTCAATGCATCCCTCCATTAATGTTTGTGGTATGTTTTTGGGCATGGTTGGGTCTGTGCCCCAAGGGTCGACCCACCACCCACTATATTTGAATATGTTGTGGTGTAACCGTTTTATTTACTGTGTTCTATGGGATGGTTGAGGGAATCGTGGGAGGGGTCAAGGGTCATGGCCTACCGCTCCACCAATTATTTTATATTGTTATATGGCATGAGTTGGGGTGGCAGGGTTGGTGGCCCGCCACCCATTTTTTTAATTGTTATATTAAAACAAAGTGTGCATTTTTGGAAATTCAATTTTGTACCGGAGGAGTCATTTTAATGAGGCAAAAAAAAATTCTGGAATTTGGCGAAAGTTGGTCGGATTCCGTCCACCAGAGAAAGTCCAAATTTTGCCTTCATTACTCCTGCCCAGTTAGCAAAAATTCAACCCAACTTTGACTACTTCTATCTCCTTCATCTGAACTCACTCGCACCATTGGAATCAGGGCGACAAGCACTTTGATCTAATGTCAGGAGATCCTCCTAGATAAATCCTCCCCATTGAGGAGCTTTTGGACCGCCCAAAGCTTTATCAATCAATTGGCAAGTGAGGGAATTGTTCCCTCACTATTTCTTTTTCCAACCATTTTGCCTTGCTAGGGTGCATCCCCTTGAAACCAATTTGAAGGTATTCCACATCTCCCCATCGTGAAGTCATGGTCCTTTGGTCAAGGATGATGTCCTTAGGTAACTCATTGAGATACTTTGGTGCAAAGTCATCAACTGTAGGAGTTGTGCCCACCTCTTTGGCATCCATAATCAATGGTGGCTCATATAGCTTTAAGTTTTCCACATTCACTACAGAGTACATTTGCATATATATCAGCAAATCAAGATGAAAGGCATTGTTTCCAATCTTTTCCAATATGGTGAATGGACCATACCGAATTAGTCGCAACTTCGTCCCTTCTCCCTTCATCCTTTCCTTGTTGATATGAAACCACACTTTGTCACCCACTTGAAATTGATGGTCGACTCGATGTTTGTCATGTTGAGCCTTGTACCGGGCTTGACTTTTCTCCAACTGCTCCTGTACTACTTGGTGAATCAACTAGATTCGTTGAATGAATCATTGCACTTTGTCCCTATCATCATGTCCACTAAAGTCATCTTCCCTTCCAAAGACCATATCAAAAGGGTCTTTTAGCAGGTAGCCAAAAGATGTTTCAAATGGTGAACAATGCATAGATGAGTGCACTGCTCGATTATAGGAATGTTGCACATATGGAAGATGCTCATCCCAAAACTTAGGATGTTTCCCACAATAGCCTCGCAACAAGTGTACCATGATGCAGTTGACAACCTCTGTCTATTCGTTAGTATGTGGATGTAATTTCGTGCTTCTTTTCAACTTGGCGTTCATCATCTTCCACAAGCTGGTCCAAAACTCTCTCAGAAAGCGAGAGTCGTGATCTGACACAATCGAGGTGGGCAGCCCAAAATGGACCCAAACATGTTGAAAGAAAAGATAAGAAGTATGCTCTGTGGTGATCTACTTTTTACAAGGCATTAAAATACACATCTTACTAAAACGGTCAATGACGACATACAAATAGTCATGACTTTTTCTATACAAAGGCAAACCTCCTACAAAATCCAACACACTTTCCCATGGACGACTTGGAATAGGGAGTGGTGTGTAGAGCCTGAGTTTTACATTAGAGGGCTTTGAAACAGAACACATCACACATCCCTTTACATATTCAGTCACAATGTTCTTCATATGAGGCAAAAAACAAAATCTTTGTACATGACACTGTAGGAATTTACAGGATAAGTTCCTCAGAAAGAACACCAAAAGGACACCGCTCACAACCAGATCTCAAATCAATACACCAGTATTTTTGACGTGGTTAAAACCCTCAAAGAGGGAAACAGTCCACGGCCTGTGCCAACGTGGCCACTACAGGAAATTTATTAATCAAAGAATGAAAATTTACATAAGCTTCTCTCATAGACGGATTACCCTAACAATGACCCTCCATGCGCTTTAAATAGAACTCATGGACCAATCGGGTGTCAAGCCATAGATCAAGTGTCGGTAATACCGAGAAGAGAGTGAACCGTCGGATCACTACATATCGTGACCGTCGGATTGTAAGTTACAAAATGTACAACGGTAAAGAAACACACTTTACCTAATTCTATACCTAACTCTATACTAGACCAAGTTGAACTTAACTATTTCCTATGTGTCGGAATATCCTAACATCCCCCCTT